>VTLG01011823.1_pt1 | contig 13348 bp, 9 predicted proteins | sample 4694571 | NCBI WGS metagenome assembly VTLG01 (sample SAMN12604809, study PRJNA352737) | marine metagenome | biome: ENVO:00000447; feature: ENVO:00000209|ENVO:00000569|ENVO:01000036; material: ENVO:00002151; isolation source: viral sequences binned using virsorter ... | reverse complement strand
AGACAAAATTGTCTGGATATGCCGATAGAAGATATTGCGAAACAAATTAATAGAACCGTGGGTCCAGTTCAAAAGTTTATTGATAAAGAAAACTTGAAGATGCGGGATATGACAGATCATGAACATCTTCTTGTTCAACTTAGAGATAGATATTATTACAAAGAATTGCGGAAACAATTTACAGACGGTGAGTTAATATTCTTTGAACATCAGTGGATTGATTATTTTAATCAATTTGCCGAGGATGTGACGCATACTGAGGAAATGGAGATTCTAGAGGTTATTAGGACCGAGGTTTTGATTAATCGTGGGATGGAGGATCGTCAAGAGATTTTACGTAACATTGCGCGACTGAATGGCCTTATCGAGGACGAAATGTCGAAACCTCTTGATATGCAAGATATGACAGCTATTGCTTCCTTTCAGACACAGCTGGGGGGAGCTATCTCTTCTAAGTCGGCTTATATCAACGAGCATGAGAAATTGCTTACTAAAAAAGAAAGGTTGCTTAAAGACCTCAAGGGTACGAGGGAGCAACGCAAGAGAAAGGCCGATGATGCTAAAACTAACTTCTCTGCGTGGTTGCGGCAACTTGATGAAGATGGATTGAAAAAAGAGGAAGGCTATGACATGGAAGTTCATAGAGTTGCAGCAGATAAAGCTATGGATCGTTTAGCAGGCTATCATGCTTATGAGGATGGTATGGTGGATCAGCCTATATTAAATGCGGACACTTTAATCGAAGAGGAACCCGATGAGTAAAACAGCGTTAATTACCGGCATTACAGGACAGGATGGCTCTTACTTAGCAGAATCCCTTTTGGAAAAGGGTTATGGGGTTACTGGGTTAAAAAGGCGCACCAGCGTAGAACAGTATGATCGCTTATCTCATGTTTTACATCATAAACGGTTTAAGATGGACGAGTTTGAAATTTCAGACTCTGGCTCGGTATACAGCATTGTAGATAAATATAAACCTGATGAAATTTATAATCTTGCAGCACAATCTCATGTTGGCACTTCTTTTCAGCAACCTGACTATACTTTCCAAGTGAACGCCATCGGCCCTATGAATTTCTTAGAGGCCATTAGGCGTTATTCACCCGATAGCAAATTTTATCAAGCTTCTACAAGCGAAATGTTTGGAAAGGCTTACAATTTGAAAGCAGATGAGAAAGTTAGCGATTCGGTAGAATGGTTAAAGTTTCAAGATGAGCAAACGCCATTTGAGCCTCAATCACCCTATGCAATTGCAAAACTGTCTGCACACCATGCCGTGCGCATTTATAGAGAGGCTTATGATATTTTTGGATGCTGTGGTATTTTGTTTAATCATGAAAGTGAGCGGCGTGGCGAGAACTTTGTAACAAGAAAGATTACTAAATGGATTGGTAACTTTAAGCGTTGGTTAGAGTTGCAGCCGGAAATTTTAGCTGCTGACAAACTTACTTTTGATACTGATTGCATTTATTCTAAGACTGGAAGATTTCCTAAGCTTAGGCTTGGTAATATTGAATCTTATAGAGATTGGGGTCATGCCAAAGATTATGTTGAAGCCATGTGGTTAATGATGCAGCAGTCTGGCGGTGATGACTATATTATTGCTACCGGCGAGACACATTGTGTTAAAGAGTTTTTAACTTTAGCTTTTAAAGAAATTGGTATTCATAGTTTTGAACCTTTCATAGTTATTGATCCTAAATTCTATCGTCCCGCCGAAGTAGACTTTTTAAACGGCATTCCCGAGAAAGCTAATGAAGTGTTAGGCTGGAAGCCTAAAATTACTTTTGAAGAGTTGGTTCAACGAATGGTATGGGGAGATTTAAGTGTTCAAACGAGATTGGCATGAGCCAGCATATGCTAAATGGCGAGAAGAAGTACGAAGAAGAGATGAAGGAAAATGTCAGTGGCCTGGATGTAAATGTAGGAATAAAAGAAAATTAGAAATTCATCATATAAAGAAGTGGTCTGACCATCCTTCCTCTAGATATGCTTTAGCTAACGGTATTACTCTTTGTAAAGAATGTCATAAAAAAATAAAAGGTAGTGAAGAAAATTACGAAGAGTTTTTTTATAAAATATTAGAGTGGCAGATGCTTAATAAAATTAAGAGATACAATGAGTAAATTTACTGTAATACGAGATACCAGAGAAAAGAAGGGTCACGGCTGGTGGTTCGACGAAAGCTCCCATTGTACAGGGACTGAAGTTAAAAAGCTAGACGTGGGCGATTACAGTATAAAAGGGAGAGAAGAGATCTTATGTATAGAGCGTAAGGAATCTGTATCTGAAATTGCCAAGAACTGCGGAGAGAAAAGGTTTCATAGAGAATTAGAAGCTATGACCGAGTTTCCCTATGCTTTTTTATTATTAGAGTTTGATTGGAGAGATATAGAAAGATATCCATCAGGTTCTGGTATTCCTCCCGCTCGATGGAAGACCTTGCGTATTAAGTCTCAATATATCCTTAGTGTTTTATTTAGTATGCAAATAGAGAAGGGAATTCATGTAATAGCCTGTGGTGATAAAATAAGAGCTGAGGAAATGGCCTTACGCATTTTAAAGAAGGTTAATGAATACCATGTATGATGTTGAATCTTATGAGCATGCTTGGCTTAATATAACAAAACAAGATATAGAGAATATAGAGAATCCCTTTACTAATCTTACAGATGATCAAAAAAACAATTTTCATCTATATGTTATAAAAATTATGAAAGATCCACGATATTTTCAGTGGACTGTTAAAAAACTTCTCAACATAGAACTTTTACCAGAACAGGTCGTAGTCTTAAGAGAATTGTGGACTAAAGCTTTTCCTATGTATATTGCGAGTCGTGGTTTTGGTAAATCTTTTCTTTTAGCTGTATACGGCCTATTAAGATGCACTCTCGTGCCTGGAACTAAGATTGTTATTGTAGGTGCAGCTTTTAGACAATCTAAAGTTATTTTTGAATACATGGACACTATTTGGAAGCATGCACCTCTACTCCGTAGCATATGTTCGGATAACAGTGGTCCTCGTAGAGATGTTGATAGATGTACAATGAGGATTAATGAAAGTTGGGCGATGGCTGTGCCCTTAGGTGATGGTAGTAAGATTAGAGGTTTACGTGCCCATACAATTATTGCAGATGAATTTAATAGTATTCCGGTAGATGTCTATGAAACAGTGGTAGCTGGTTTTACAGCGGTATCTAGTGATCCTACAGGTAATGTAAAAGAAGCGGCCAAACGAAAGATGATGCAAGAAAGGGGAGAGTGGGATGAGCGTATGGAGTCGAGCTATCAAGATAGACACAGTAACCAGTCTATTATTTCTGGAACTTGTGGATATGATTTTGAGCATTTCTCATCTTACTGGAAAAAATATAAATCTACCATCAAGAGTCATGGAGATTTTAAAAAAGCGGCTGAAGACTCGGGCGATGAGAGCATGGACAAAGTTCCCGACTATATGAAGAGGTTAAATTGGAAAAACTTTTCTATTGTTAGAGTTCCTTATGAGCTTATTCCTGAAGGCTTCATGGATGATCAGCAGGTGGCACGAGCTAGAGCTACTATGCACAATGGAATTTATCAAATGGAATATGGGGCTTGCTTTACAGCAGATAGCCAAGGCTTCTTCAAAAGAAGTTTAATTGAGTCATGTGTAGCACATAATAGAAATTGTGATAAAAGTGGTTGGCCTCATTGGTGCCCTGAGCCTTTTGATGCAGTCACGCGAGGGTCTCATGACTCACAATACATTTTTGGCATTGATCCAGCTTCTGAACAAGATAACTTTGCTATTATAGTACTTGAAGTTCATCCTGAACATCAGAGGATTGTATATTCTTGGACAACAAATAAAAAAGATTTTCAAAGCAGAAAAAATATTGGATTAACTCAGGCTCATGATTATTACAGTTTCTGTTCTAGAAAAATTAGAGATCTTCAAAAAGCTTTTCCATGTGTAAGAATTGGAATTGATTCGCAGGGAGGTGGTTATACTATAGCCGAGTCCCTTCGTGATATAGATAAGTTACAGCCAGGAGAAAGACCTATCTTACCTATTATCGAGGAAAAGGAAAAAGATACCGATCATATGGCAGGTGACCATATTCTAGAGTTAATCAATTTTGCTAAGGCCGAGTGGACATCGCAGGCTAATCATGGAATGAGAAAGGACATGGAAGATAAGGTGCTTTTATTCCCGAGATTTGATACTTTAACTTTAAGTCTCATGACGGAGAAGGATAAAATAGCATTCAGTCAACTAAAGGACAAGGTTGGAGATTCTTACGCCCTTAGATTGTACGATACTTTGGAAGACTGTGTGATGGAGATTGAAGAGCTGAAAAACGAATTAGCGACGGTAGTAGTATCAATTACGCCTGGGGGAAGAGAAAAGTTTGACACACCTGAAATAAAAATTAAAACCGGAAAAAAGGGACGGATGAGAAAAGATAGATATAGCGCTATTGTTATTGCTAATATGATAGCTCGTACTATACATAGGGAGCTTCCTCCCCCTGTATATGGAACTATTGGGAAAGTTATTGTGCCAGGAGCTGTAGGAAAGGAACTTCCCCAAGGTCAAATGTATTTTGGACAAGAATGGGCTGAGAACTTGAATAAAAATACATGCTTTGCTATTCGTAGGAATTAATACGTAATGGTGTACCTTATAATAGGTATTACTTGTATTCTCATGTATAAAGGCTATTAGAGTGGCTAAATCAAAAAATCCAAAAGGGCGATCTATCTCTGGTAATGAAGCAGCTTATATAAGTTGGGAAAATGAATCGGAGAGGTCCACAGCTCTTGCTGCTTACACTCAGTCTATTCAGGAATCTGCTACTGCTACATTCTCATCTAGAACTAGAGATTTTGAGAATTTGACTACTGGTCTTAGTGGTCGTCCCGGATTGAGAGAGGCTGATTTTAATTGGTTTAGACCCGATCAAGCTGTTCCTGATAGTCCTAAAGAAATTATTGCATTTGCTCGATTAGCTTATCGGAGAATAGGCTTAATTAGAAATGCTATAGATCTTATGGGAGATTTCGCTTGCCAAGGCGTTCGTTTGGTCCATCAGAATCATAGGGTAGAAAAGTTTTATAACGACTGGTTTACTCGTGTTAAAGGAAAAGAAGTTTCTGAGAGGCTGTGTAACCTGCTTCTACGAGAAGCAAACGTACCTATACGTATGAAGACTGCTAAGGTCAATAAGGCCAAAAGGCTACAGATGCAACAGTCATTAGCCTCTCCTGATATGCAAGCCATCTTAAAGACCGATGACTTTCAAAAAGGAGAAATTCCCTGGCAGTATCATTTTCTTGATCCTCTTACTATTGAAGTTGTAGGAGGTCCTATTGCTAATCTAAGTGGTAATAGACAATACGCACTTATTTTACCTCGTCGTTTGGCTCAGCATATTAGACAGTTGCAAAATAGTCAAGAGAGTGTGGAGAGAAGTCTTGTGGCTGAACTCCCTGATGAAATTTTGGATGCAGCCTTAGGGAACAAAAGAGTTCTTTTACCTCCAGATAAAACATTTGTATATCATTATAAAAAAGATGATTGGCAAGAATGGGCAGATCCTATGACCTTTTCTTGTTTTAATGATCTTATATTGTATGATAGATTGAAGTTAGCTGATAAAGCTGCTTTAGACGGAGCTATCTCTAAGATTAGAGTATGGAAGCTCGGTAGTTTAGAGCACAAACTAGCCCCCACTCCTACCGCCTCTTCGACCCTTCAAGAGATTTTAGGATCTAATGTAGGTGGTGGAACTATTGATATGGTTTGGGGTCCTGATATTGAATTAATTGAAACAGGAACTGACGTACAAAGGTTCTTAGGGGAAGAAAAATATCGTCCTACTTTAATGGCTATTTATGCTTGTTTGGGAATTCCTCCCACACTAACAGGAACTTTTGGTGCTACTGGAACTACTAACAACTTTATTTCTTTAAAAACTTTAACTGAACGTCTAAACTACATTAGAGGCATTGTTTTGGAGTTTTGGAATGAGCAATTAAATATTGTTAGAAAATCTATGGGATTTAGATTTCCAGCTCAAATTGAATTTGATTATATGTATTTAGACGATCCAGCTGCTATGACTAATCTATTGGTTGGGATGGCTGATCGTAATATTATTAGTGATGAGTTTGTTCAGCGTCACATTAAAGCTAAGCCCGAAATGGAAAGGCGTCGAGTAGTGGAAGAGGAAAAACGCCGAGTATCCAAAGATCTGGAAAAAATTAGCCCTTATCACTCTGTAGATAAACAGTATGGTTTGGAAAAGGTTGCGTTGCAGACTGGTGTGGTATCTCCTACGCAGGTGGGAGTGGAGTTGCAAGACAAGCAGAAGGGTGATAAATCAGCCTTAGAAATGAGAAACAAACAGTCTAGAAAAGCCCCTGCTGGTAAGGCTCCTCAAGCTCCAGGTAACCCTGGAAGACCACCCAATACTAGAGATCAAAATGGACGTAAGCCTCGAACCTTTAAACCTCGAAGTAAAGCTGCTATCGAACTATGGGCAAAAGATGCGCAGTCCAAAGTGTCTAAGGTACTTAATCCTGGATTACTTAAACATTTCAATAAAAAGAATATGAGGAGTTTGACAGCTAAGGAATTTGAACAAACAGAAGATATCAAATTCGAGGTTTTGTGTAATTTAGACTGCCTTCAAGACCTATCCGATGAAAGTGTTTTTGCAGGATTAAAGGAAAAGTTGTCAGATGGTGTACATAGAGAATGTAGGGAATGGATACAATCCGCTTCTGAAAATATTCAAAGAAAATTAAGCATAGAAGAAATTAGAGGCGTTAGAGCTTCCTTTTATGCTGATTATAAAACTAGGTAACGGAGATAAAGATGCAAGTATTTGCTGCCGAAAAAGAAGCTGGTTTAGAGCATCAAATTAAAACCCAATCTTCCATTGCTTATGAATCTCCTATCTTATTGGATGAAAAGCAAGATATAGCTAAGGCTTTTGATAATCTTTCGATATCAACAGCAGCTGTGGATGACAAAGATATTTATCATGTTTATTCTATTTTGGTTACAACCTCATGGAATAAAAATGACGATGTCTTTGATAAAACAGAAGTTTGGGCTGCTCAGAATACGCCTAAGTATAAACCCGCGAATCTAGAGCACGACGAACGTCAAATCGTCGGGGGAATTGTTGATAACTGGTCAGTTGATAAAAATATGAAAGTTATTGACAAAGATAGTGGTTCAGATAACCTACCTGACTATTATCATATATTAGTGGCCTCTGTTATTTATAGACAGTGGCAAGACCCAGCTTATCAGACTAGGGCTGAGACTTTGATTAAAGAAATTGAAGCTGGTAATAAGTTTGTATCCATGGAATGTTTATTTAATGGATTTGATTATGCAGTTGTAGACCCAGGTGGAAAACGCCATATTTTGGCTCGAAATGATGAGACTGCTTTTCTTACTAAACATTTGAGGGCTTATGGAGGAAAAGGAGGATATGAGGACCATAAGATAGGTAGACTGTTGAGAAATATTGTATTTAGTGGAAAGGGATTCGTTAATAGACCCGCTAATCCTGACAGTATTATCTTTGATAAAAATAAACTCACTGAGTTTAACAACGTTTCTATTTCGTCTAAAAACTTGTTTTCTACTAATAATGGTGTATCTATTTCAGTAGAAAAGAAAAATCAATCTATCGTTTTGAAGGAGAGTAATATGAGCACTGATCTATTGAATGATCAAGTCAAAGAGCTTAAGGAAGCTTTAGCTGCTGTTCAAGCAGATAATAAAGAGCTAACCGATAAGCTTTCAAAAGCTAATCTTGAGAAGTATGATGTACAGATCAAAGAGTTGACAGACAATCTGCAATCTCTTGCTGTAGATCTCAAGGCTAGTGAAGAGGTTGTGGCCTCTAAAACTGAAGAGACCGAAGGTCTGCAAACGCAATTGACTGAAGCGACAGACGCTCTTACAAAAGCGCAGTCTGAACTTCAAGATATTGAGCAGAAGCAAAAAATTGAAAAGAGAGTGGCGGCTTTGGTCGGTGCTGGTCTTACTCAAGAAGATGCTGAAGCTAAAATGGAGATTTTTGATTCTTTGACTGATGATCAATTTACAGTGATGGTTGAAACAGTTGCTTCTGTTAAGCCTGAAGAGGTTGAAGAAGAAGTTAAAGCTGAAGAGACCGAAACGCAAACTGAAGAAGAAGTTGAAGAAGAAGTTGTAGCTTCCGAAGAGGAAGTTCTTGAAACTGCAGAAGCAGAAGAGTCTGTTGACTTGTCTGTTGAAGCTGATACCGAAGAAGCCCACGCTGAAGAGATTAACACGGTACGTGCTGGTCTTACCGATTGGGTTAACAATCATATTTTAAATAAATAATTTTGAATAGTCAGGAGATAAAAAAATGGCATTGAGACCGACTAGAAATGAATTTTTAACCGACCTTAGCTTTTTCATGAACGAAACGTCTGAGCGTGGTGTTATGATAGTTGCAAGCACGCAGGGCTCTGGGGCGGCAATGGACCAGTCCGAAGCGGCTGTCAAAGTTGCTTCCAACGTTGCTGATAAGCCTGTAGGTCTTCTATTGAACGATGTGGTTAACTTGGATCTCACTCGACAGCATATTAATTATGACCAAGATGAGATGCAAAAGGGTGGCAAGGTTCTCTTGCTCAGAGCTGGTTTTGTTGTTACCGATAGAATTTCGGGCGCGATTACACTTGGTGAGGCTGCTCACTTTGTGGATGACGGTCGTTTCTGTTCTGCTACGGCTAGTAGTCATAGCGCTCAGGTAGGTCGTTGGTTGTCTAAGAAAGATTCTGACGGTTACGCTAAGCTTCAGATTAACATTGTATAAATAAAATAACATATTAGGAGATACTAGAATGAGCAAAAAGTTTTTTGAACCTACCCCCGAAATGAATCAGCTCCTGTCGAGAGCCGGTTCTTTGCAAAGAGAAGAATCTTTGGCTGCCACTTCTGAATTGGCTAAAGCCCTTGAGCTTCCTCTTCGTCAAGGCGTTATGAGTGGTAATATTCTTGGTGATATTTTTGAAGCCATCACCTTGCAACCCGGCGCTACTGCTGAATTTCCACTCGATTTCCTCGCTCCTGGTACGGAGAAGGAATTCGTAGCGTTTACCATTCCTAATCACGGTCGTATTCCAGAGCGACACGTCGAAGGCGATTACGTCATGGTTCCGACATATGATGTTGGTGCTTCCATTGACTGGTTGCTTAAGTACGCTCGCGATGCCCGTTGGGATGTAGTTGGTCGCGCGATGGATGTGCTCCAAGGTCAGTTTGTCAAGAAGATGAACGACGACGGTTGGCACACATTGCTATCAGCTGGTGCTGATCGTAATATCTTGATTTATGATGGCGATGCTTCCAGCGGCATGTTCAGCAAACGACTCGTGTCGTTGTTGAAAGTTGTTATGCGTCGTAATGGCGGTGGTAACTCCACGTCGATTAATCGTGGTGAGTTGACTGATCTCTACATCAGCCCCGAAGGTCATGAAGACATTCGTAACTGGGGTGTGGATGAAGTTGATCCGGTTACCCGCCGTGACCTCATCGTTGGCGAAGGCGGTTTGCTTGTGCGAATCTTCCAAGTCAATCTTCATACGCTCGATGAGCTTGGTGAAGGTCAAGAATATCAAAACTTCTACACTACCGATCTTAGCGGCACAATGCCCGCTGGCAAGAACGAGATTGTGGTTGGTTTGGACTTGAGAAATAACGATAGCTTTGTTATGCCTGTGCGCGCTCCGGTTCAGGTCTTTGAAGATGAAGCACTTCATCGTCAACGACGTGCTGGTATGTACGGTTGGGCTGAGCATGGCTTCGCCGCACTCGATACTAGAAGGGTCCTCTTGGGCGCATTCTAATATTGTTTGTAGATGTTTACACATAGAGCCGGTGGTGGCACACGCTGCCGCTGGCTTTTTTTTTAGGAGCTTGTATAATGGCAACATTTTGTGTAGAGATTGCCGATGATGCTGTGGAACGCGTCATTACGGCAATGTGTGTTAATTACAGGTATCAGGCTACAATACCTAATCCTGCTTATGATCCTATGTTAGATCCTCCAGATCCTGATGTTCCTCCAACTATTCCAAACCCGGAGACGACTCATCAATTTGCTAATAGAATGACTAGAGATTATTTAATTAATAATACTCATGCTTATGAGGTAAAGAAAGCTAAAGAAGACGCAGCTGGTAATGTACCTGCTCCACCTTCTGTTGTTGATCCTGATAATCCTTAAACAATATGGAATAAATAAAAATGTCGCACCCTCCCATTAGATTTCTAGATCGCGCGAAGGAAACTACTACTACTACGGGATCTGGCTCTATAACGCTGGGTGGTGCCGTAGATGGCTTTGTAGCTATTTCGGGAATTGGTAATGGAAATTCTACTTATTATACTATTACTGAGAACAATGATTTTGAAATTGGAATCGGTACGTATACTAGTGCGGGAAATACTCTGTCTAGAGCTGAAGTTTTTTCCAGTTCAAATAGCGACAATAGCAAAATAAACTTGGGCGGCGGTGCGACAGTTTTTATTACATATTCTGCTGATAAGGTTGTTAGTAGAACTTCTGGTAATTATGTAGGAATTGGGATTGATCCTGAGTATCCATTACATGTATCGGGTACTGGAGCTTTTGACTATTTAAAGGTAGGAGATGGAACTCTTCTTTTAGATAGTACAACTATTACTTTTAATGACGGAACTACTCAGACTACTTCTCCGACTGCTGATATAAATACTGTCTCTGGATTGACAGTAACTAATGCTAGTAACATTTCGACGAATACGTCGAACATTGCAACTAACGTTACGAACATTGCTGCAACGGGTGCAACTAATGCAGCTAACATTGCGACTAATACCACCAACATAGCTGCAACAGGCGCAACGAATGCTGCGGGTATTACAGCTAATACCGTCAACATCTCTACTAATACGTCGAACATCTCCACCAACGCCAGTAATATTACAGCGACGGGTGAGATTAATGCTGCAGATATTCTAGAGGTATCTGGCGTAGCTGCTACCAACACGAGCAGTATCTCGACCAACGCCTCAAACATTGCAACCAACGCTACCAATATTACTGCAACAGGTGAGATTAATGCCGCTGATATACTAGAGGTTTCTGGTGTCGTTGCGGGTATCACTAACAATATTGCTGACACGGGTGCGATTAACGCTGCTGATATATTAGAGGTGTCTGGGGTTGCTGCGACGAATGCTGGTAACATTTCTACGAACACCTCAAATATTTCGACGAACACTTCAAACATCTCGACGAACACGAGTAACATCTCGACGAACACGTCGAATATCGCAACCAATGCCACAAACATTACAGCAACGGGTGATATTAATGCTGCGGACATTCTAGAGGTTTCTGGAGTTGTTGCGGGCATCACTAATAATATTGCTGACACGGGTGCGATTAACGCTGCTGATATCCTAGAGGTGTCTGGGGTTGCTGCGACGAATGCTGGTAACATTTCTACGAACACCTCAAATATTTCGACGAACACTTCAAACATCTCAACGAACACCTCGAACATCTCGACCAATACGTCGAACATCACAACCAACGCTAGTAACATCACAGCGACGGGTGCTATTAACGCTGCTGACATCCTAGAGGTGTCTGGGGACGTTACTACGAACACGAGTAGCATCTCGACGAACACTTCTAATATTTCGACCAACACGTCCAATATTTCGACCAACACCTCGAATATTTCGACCAACACTTCCAACATCTCTACCAATGCCACAAACATTACGGCAACCGGTGCGATCAATGCTGCTGATATCCTAGAGGTGTCTGGGGACGTTGCTACGAATGCGAGCAATATCTCGACCAACACTTCTAACATTTCGACGAATGCGACAACGATTACAGCAACAGGTGCGATTAATGCCGCAGACATTTTGACAGTCTCTGGAATCGCCATTGGACATACAACACCTGATGGTTCAGACACTGAGGTTCAATTTAACGATGGTGGTTCGTTTGGTGGCGATAGTGATTTTACGTGGAACAAAAGTTCTAATACCCTAACCATTGCAGGTTACGCTTTACCAAACGCAGACGCAGGTATAAGCGGATATGTACTTACATCCAACGCGGATGGTACTACTAAGTGGGCAGAGGCTAGTGGAGGAGGAGGCGGTGGAGGCGGCGGTGCCCCTACTAATGCTGAATATGTTACTTTAGCGGCTAGTGCTAGTTTGTCAGATGAGAGAGTTTTGGTTGTTGGTACTGGATTGCAACTCACAGATGGTGGTGCTAATAGTAATGTAACAGTGGATGTCTCTGGCGCTACTACTTCTAATATTGGTGTGGTACAACTTCAAGATTCAGCTACTGACGGTACTGTAGATAGAGCTATTACCCCTAATGCGGTCTATGATCTTTCTGGGGTTCTTCAAAGTACTATTACTACTAACACATCTAATATTGCAACAAACTCCACTAATATTACTGCTACTGGAGATATCAATGCAGCTGATATTTTAGAAGTTTCTGGAGTGGCTGCGACAAATACTAGTAATATCTCAACGAACACCTCGAACATCTCGACGAACACTTCAAACATCTCAACGAACACGTCGAATATCTCGACCAATACGTCGAACATCACCACCAACGCCAGTAACATTACTGCGACGGGTGCGATTAACGCAGCTGATATCCTAGAGGTGTCTGGGGACGTTGCTACGAACACGAGCAATATCTCGACGAACACTTCAAACATTTCGACGAACACCTCAAATATCTCAACGAATACCTCCAACATCTCAACGAACACGTCGAACATCTCGACTAACACCTCCAACATCTCTACCAATGCCAGTAACATTACTGCAACGGGAGCGATCAATGCTGCCGACATCTTAGAGGTGTCTGGGGACGTTGCAGCGATTACTAATAACATTGCTGAGACGGGTGCAATTAACGCTGCTGATATCCTAGAGGTATCTGGGGTTGCTGCGACGAATGCTACTAATATCTCGACCAATACGTCGAACATCACAACCAACGCTACGAACATTACTGCGACGGGTGCGATTAACGCTGCCGATATTTTAGAGGTATCTGGCGTAGCTGCTACGAATACTACTAACATCTCGACCAACACGTCGAACATCACAACCAACGCCAATAATATTACGGCGACGGGTGCGATTAACGCTGCTGACATCCTAGAGGTGTCTGGGGTGGCTGCGACTAACACCAGTAACATTTCGACGAACACTAGTAATATTTCGACGAACACCTCAAACATCTCAACGAATACCTCCAACATCTCA
>VTLG01015295.1_pt1 | contig 13349 bp, 12 predicted proteins | sample 4694571 | NCBI WGS metagenome assembly VTLG01 (sample SAMN12604809, study PRJNA352737) | marine metagenome | biome: ENVO:00000447; feature: ENVO:00000209|ENVO:00000569|ENVO:01000036; material: ENVO:00002151; isolation source: viral sequences binned using virsorter ... | reverse complement strand
CTTATCACCCATATAAAATCTACCACCTTTTGGCCCAACTCGCATTTTTGCACCTTCAGGTCCAGGACCTTTCTGAACATATACTTTACCAACTGCTTCTTCTAAATTTTTCAATAATTCTACACGAGCGTTTATAGGCCATTTTTCTTCTTTTAAAATGTCCCATAATTTCATTAAGTGTTGTTCTTTGGTTAGGTCTGGAATGCCAGATGAAACTCTATAACTTAACTCGTTGAGTATTTTGTTCCAATTATTTTTCATAAATGATTGTTATTCCGTTAGTTTCTATTTGACCCGTATTGACTAATGTTTGTATTTCGTCCCTTGTCATATTGACTACGGTTGGTTTTGAAAAGTCATATTTTTGATTAATAGGATTGACTACTTTTGTTTGTCCACCACTATTAAATCCATAGGCTTCTTCTTTGTCTTTTTCATTTAATAGATTTTTTAGTTTAACCATTAAATTTCTCCGTTATGTCTTGCATATCGTGGTAGTTTACACCTTTACTTATTTTAACTGGATATTTACCACCACTCTCAATAGTTTGTTTAACGATATTTAGAAACTCTAATCCGTCTTTGGTATCAAAATCAAACAAAAACGAATCATAATTATACAACACCAACTTACTATTGTATTGTTGTAATTTAGGTTGCAATTCATTTAAAATCTTGATATTGTTTTCTGTTTCCATAAGTTGAATCATATAATTAAACAACTTATTTGGATGCATATCAGATAGATTTTTTCTATATATCTTTCTATTATAAATATAAGACTGAACAAAATTGTTAGTTTCGTAGTCTTGCCAGAGTAATTTAATATAATCGTTTACTTTTGAGAAAAATGGATTATCCGATACCTCATCTGTAATACCACCATACAAATATTTAAACGATAGAGCTTTTGCCTCATCATAAGGTAATCCATATAGTTCTGCCATATGTTCGTGAACTGATGTTTTAGGAAAGTCATAACCAACAATCTCTCCAATCAACCTTAAATGATACGCATCAAAGTCCATTTCAACTAATACTCCATTACTGAATCTACTGATGAATTGTTTTCTACTTCCGTCTGATTTGTTTAGAGCTGCAAAGTTCATACCACCAAAACGATTACTTGGACGACCTGTTGAAGTGTATGGATTATATTCTGAATAAACTATCTTTTCATAAGTCTTTAATCCATTTCGTTCTATTTGATATAGATTTTCTAATATAGTTTGGTCGTGTTGTTCGTAAGACTTATATAATTCTTTTGATATTGGTCCAAAATACTCTGCGTGTTTAACCAAAGGAATAACATCATTTATGTTTTGTTTATCATAATGTAATCTATATTGATGATGATGAGCGTTTGTTAAGTGTTGTTCTAAATCATATGGTTGATTTGTTTGTTGATACCAAGACCAATTCAAATCTCTAATGTCTTTACCGAACACTAATGTATTGTGATAATATTGTTTTAAGTCACCAACATAAATTGTTTGGTCGGTTTCTATCATTGGTAAATTATCTCGGAATTGTTCCGTATGATGAACCGGCACAATGTATTGTTCAAATTGAAAATCAACCCAATAACAACTGATACGATTTTCTTGTGGATGCTGTTGAACATCTGAATACATTTGTAATAATACAAATGGTTTCGTTTGTATATGTTGTTTGAGTTGGTTGAATAGAATATCTGTATTTACTATAACCATTTATTATAAGTATTGATTTAATTAATCAAAATGTAATTTATTTAATTTGAACCACCAATTCCTAAATAATCAAGAGTTTCTTCATTTGACATTTCTTGAAAATCTTCTGGTAGTTCTTCAAGAGAATCTATATCAACATCTACATTAACCGAAGTAGATTCAGCTTCAACGGTTTCCATTGGTATATCTATTGAAATAGCTTCCTCAATCATTTCCTTTTCCTCTTCTGATAAGTCTGGTGTAGATTCATCAATATCGTCAATAACCAATATTTTTTCTTTATATAATTTTGGAAAATCTAATTTCATTTTTGCAGTTATTGAAGTGCTCCAACCAGAAGTATTTATTTGATGACTAACGGTAAAGATTTGAAAATAACAATATTTACGATACATTTCTGGTAAATAATCAACTCTAAATAAATTACCTGGCATTAAACCACCAACTCCGTCTATTGTCATATTTAAATCAATCGGTATTATTGTCTTTAGTAATTTATAATTAGATTTAGCTTCTGCATCTCTATTATGATTAACATTGTTTTTCATAACTCCTTGTAGAAAAGGGTCAAGTTCTCCAATTTCTGAGTAAGGGGTTGGTGCTGGTTCTGTTGGTTCTGGTTTATTTTGTTCATTTATCTTATCTAATTTTGATTCATTTTCTTTTTTCTTTATTCTATTTTGAATTTCTTTTATGCTTTTTTTGATAGTAGCTGATTGAGTAAAATTAATACCTTTGTCGTCAAATAACTCAGGTGATTCAGACTCTTTATTTTTATCATATGTTCCTGGTAAAGATGCTAATCCAATTCCGTCAGAGCCATAAACCGGTATTCTTACTTTATTTAATATAAAGTTATCATTACCCTCTTTTTTTGCAAGAAGTTTTTTACCCTCATCAGCTGACGAATATTGTTTACCTTTAAGTTCTGCATCAGTCAAAGCTGTAAATCTTTCTATTGATAAATCTTTTATTTGATTTGGGTTATAATAACTACCACCTACAAAGTTATCTATATTGTTAAAATAAGCCATAGTGGCCGCCTTATCAGTTAGATTTAAAGATAAATCAAATTCTTTTATAATTGTGTTTTTAGTGTATAAATCAAACCTAAACATTTTTTCAGAACTTAATTCTTTATCACTTTCTATCCATTTCAACCAATCATTTGTATTATCTTCACTTAACAATTCTTCATTTTTCTCAGTTGGATTCATATAATATCCATCAGTCACACCAATTCTACCAGTGTTGTTATCATCTTGTTTCAACATAAAATTAAAATATCCACCATATTTTGTATTGATATCAGAAAACAAACTTCTTATTCCGTCTTGAACGCTCGTAATATTTTGAAAATGACTTTTTAAATATTTAACATCAAAAACCATATTTCTTATGTATCCATAATTTTCTTCTGGTTTACCAAAAGGTTTAAACTTATCATCAATACTTTGAAAAACTTTTAACAATCTTTCGGCCTCGTGTTTGTCTTCAGTCGAACCTAAATCTAAACTCCAAAACGCATCTCCAAACTTTTCTCTATATTCTTTTAATGCACCTGTTTCAGTTTGTCCTGGTAATATTACACTTGATAATCCTATACTTTGTAGTTGTGGTGAATTATTACAACGATTAGAATATGAAGTATCTAAATCAACTGGTGTGGTTGGGGATAAATCTTTATTCTGTCCATTTTTCGTTGTCATATTGATTCGTTCGTTTTCAGGAACTTCATATAGTAAAGGTTTATGAACGCTTCTAAATGATTGTAATTCTTTTGATATGGTTTTATTTGATTTTAAATTTTTATAATCAGTTCTTAATTGAAAAAAAGAATTTAAAATGTGGTCTTCAAACCAACCCCAAGATACTAAAAATCTTGATTTATTTTTTTCATCATTGATACCGATTGGATAAGTGATTTCACGATTTAAATTGTTAGTAAGTTTTTCAAAAGCACCATACTCCATAGCTCCGTTAAAAAATTTAGTCTTAACTGCACTATTTTTCTTTTCTAAATCTACAACACCTATTGTAATTATTTCCGTAGCGGCTGAATCAAGTGTCCTTAATTGTTCAACTAATGGATTTATTTTATCCTCCGTGAGTTCAATCGTTTCATAAGCCTCTGCTCTACCATCTTGTGGCACTCCAAATGTAGCTGTTTCCTCTAACCTATAAAGTGTTTCTAACAATTCATTATAAACTTTTCGTTTTGCAAACTTATCTAATTCCATTAATTTTTTTGTTGGTTCTCCATTATCATCAAACCACTCTTTTATAAATAAACCACCAGTTCTTAAAGCTTGCCATTGAGCTGTAAGAGTTGTTTTTAAAACCTGACCTATTCCTCTAAATGCGTCTCCAAAATCAATCTCAGCAATCCCCTCTCCACTTAAATAAATGTCTACAACATCTTCTAACCTATCAATCACTGCTTTAAATGTAATTTCATTTTTGTTTAAATTTTCTTTTATTTCATCAAAGTTTTTAAAAACTTTTTTTAAATCTTTTGTATCACCATAAGATTTTTTAATCTGTTCTTTATTTCTTAATACCTTAAAGTCTGCTATTGGTTTATCTTCTGTGCTTTCGTTATCAATGGTAGAGTGTAAAACATTATTTCCTCTTGATACAATCGTGATAGTTCCTGAATAATAACCATTTTCATCTACTTTGAAAGTATAGTTTGTAATATCACCACAAAAAATTTGGTAATTACCAGAATATCTTTCGTTAAATGTTTGTAAATTTTGTTGAAGTTTTGCCAGAGTATTCATAGTTTGTTCTGGTGTTTCAGCTGTAAATGAATCTTCATCCGTTCCCCAACCAAACTCAATTACTGCAAATCTTCCAAGTTGTAAAAATTTAGGTTTTACCGTCTTTTCAAATTCAACCGGGTCTGGACAAGTGTAAGATATAGTAATTTCATTTACAAAGAAACTTTTTTGTGTTACTTGAATATTAGTTAAACCTGTTTCACCTCTCCAAGTATAATTTTCATCAACATTAAAAGGACTATCGTTAAATGTTAATGGTCTATTGGCCTGTTTAGAACCTCCCAATCTACCACCACTTATAAAACTTGAAATATTTGTGGCTATCAAATCAGTCTTTTTTTCATCATCATTTTCATTTATGACCGGAACATCAACACTAAATCTAGCAAAACAACTTCTAGCTATATGTTGTGATATTGGATTTTTCTTTGATTCTAAAATAGTATTGTTTGCACTATAAAAGTTTTCTTTTGTATCTGTTCCAAGAGTTTGTCTATTTAGTGCAGAGATTTTCTCAAAAATAGCTTTTTGAGTTTTTTTGTGGATATGAGTTGATTCGAATGTGCTCATTAGTCATTTAACTCTTCAAATTCTCTAATAATTCTTGTGATGTTAGTTGGGATACGATATTCTTTATTAGGGTTCATATAAAGAGAACCATTAGTATGACCGACATTAGCTCTATCTATAATCCACCACAACTCAGTATTTCCATAATACTTATGTGCTAAGTTATCTAATCTTTGACCGTACATACCTTGTATAAAAAGGTCGTCATCACGCAAAGGCACTTTTGGATATTCAATAGTGTTTAAATATTGAGTTCCGTTTAAGTCTTTTTTTATAGTTTGGTTATCGTATCTTGACATAATTCTTTATTTTGGTGCAAATATACTTGGGTTAAATGATGTTGTTCTTGGTTGTAAATCTATTTTATCTTTATTTAATCTATCGTATTGTTCTTGTAGTTTGGCTTGTCTTGCTGCCTCATCTCTTTCTAATCTAAGTTCAGCTGCCGCCAGTGTAACTTTGGTCGTAGGACTTAATTCTGGTGTTTGATTCGCTGCAGTTTCTCTAATCGTATCAGGGTCAAGTCCATATTTTTCTGCTTGTCTTCCAATAGCCGCCTCAGTTTTGTTTTCTGGAATTTGGTTATTAGGATTGTTTAATTTTTCAGTATCCGCTTTTCTATTTGTATCCACTAATTTTTTTATTCCGTCATAGTTTACACCGGTCAAGGTTGGAATTTCTTTACCAATGTATTTAAATGTGCAAGATATATCACACATATGTGGGAATTGTAATCCGTCAATAGTTTCCCAAGATGAAGCTTCAGGTATCGTTACATTAACTGATTCAAATAATCCTGGTGTATTAACAAACATATCCCCAATAGTTAAATAAACAAATGGTGCAACCGGTCTTGTATTCAATTCAGTTGAGTTATTAGTTGTAGATTCATTATTAAAAAATGGTTTGAAATGTGGTTGTGTCAATCCTTTTAAGTAATTAATCTTTTCCCAAATTGTCATTATTTCTGTTGGGTTTGTCGCTAAAGTTTTTATATTAAATGATATACTACGAGTTCTGTTTTGATAAACGTGAACCGCGTCTGGTCTTCCAATGTAGTTAGCACTCGCATAACTCGCGTTTGAGTTGTCTGTAATACCTGAGATAAAAGCTGGAAATATAATCCACTTACCTGTTACTGCCTCTCTAATTCTAAACTTTATAAAATCTTTTGGAAGTTCTGCTGCACTTTGTTTTAAATTACCAAACTCTCCACCATAACTTATTTGTAGTTTTTTTCTACCTCTTGCATTTTGTCGTTTAGACATTATGGTTACGGCGTCTGGTGCTGGATTTAAGAAATCGTCTTGTTCGTTAACTTTTGCAAGATTTTCATATTTTATTCTTTCAAATTGTTCCGACTCAGAAGCTTGTCCTTCTTCATTTGGGTCAAGAGCTATAGCTCTAATTTTTTGTTCGAAAGTATTAGCCTCTCCACCAAATTGATTTAATTTAGATTGTGCATTTGGTATTTGTAAATTTTTATCAGTTCTAAAACCTTTGTCATCAAATCTATCTTCATAAGTATCACTACCTATGTGTCTGTTTTCTCCAGCTTCCGCAACATTACCATTCAATACTGCAGTCGTTGAGTCTATATTTCTAATGATTGATGACCTATCATACTCTCTTGTATTTGGGTCTGTGTTTTTCTTTTGTAAAATAGATTGTTTGGTTTTGAATAAAAATCCTTTTGGTGTTGTTAAATATTTGGTAAGTCGTTTTGTATCTTCAACTTGTCTATCGGTATTCAATATAAAACCACCACGAACAAAACCTCCGTCGTTGTTAGTTCCTCTATATCTATCACCTATGTCGTGAGTGATTAATTGGTCTTCATCTGGTTTAAATTTTTTATATTGTTCTCTAACTTGTTCTTTTTCAAACTTAGTATCTCTTTCTACATTATCTCCTTGATTAACACTAAAAGTGCCATTTTCAGTAGTGTTTGTTCCACCGATTTTAGTATTCAAATTAGATTTCAATTCTATTAATGCCATTATATTGCTGTCTCCACATTACCATATAAACCTGGAGCTCCGTCTCCCTTTTCATTTAATTTTCTTAATTCTTCTTTATTACCTAAGAATCCATTTCTCAACACATCAATATTTTCTTTTTGTAAACTAATTTGAGTGTCTTGTTTGTCTAATGATTCACCTCTTTGAAGTCTCATAATATCTGATACTGACAATCCGATTGCTTCTGATATAGCTTGTTTCTGAACTATACTCATAGCTTCAAAGTCACCAACACCACCAACTTGTGATTGTATTTCTGCTATCAATGCTTGTTCGTTACCTGCAAATGCTGCTTGTCTGGCCTTTTCTAAATTCAATACACGACCAGTCAATACTTGTGCTTCAAATTCTTTCGTTAATGATGTTTCAATGTTGATTAATCCCTCAGCTACTTTTAATACTTTATCTAAGTTTAGTCCTACATTTGCTGCTGCGACTGCCGCTTCAGCTAATCCGTCTGCACCTGACCTTGAAAATTCTGCAAAATCTTCAGCTGATGCAGCCATATCAGCTAACACTCTACCACTAGCAACACCCGCTGCTTCCGCCATAGCTGCTGCTCCTTGTTGTAAACTTAACGCCTGGTCAAATGATAGTCCACTTGAAATCATAAGTTGTTTATTTAGTTTTGCAACTTCATCACCACCGATACCGGCGTTTTGTGCAAACATTTCTATATTAGCTGCATTTTCTGCAGTCACTAATGACAAGTCTTTAAATTCTGAAGATAGGGTTGTGAGTGTTGTTTTTAATTTATCAGCGTCAAGATTTAAAGCTTTAAATCGTAATTCTTGTCCTTTTAATGCAATGAGTTGTCCGTCAAGTTGGTCTTTACCTATTGATAATTCATTTGCTAAATCTCTTTGAGCTCTACCTATTTTTCTTGAAATGGTTAAAACTGTCGCGAGAGCTGTTGCTACAGCTATAACTAAAGCTGCTATTTTCGCGTAAGGATTCATATTCGTTACTGCGTTAAATACGGTTTGAAGTCCAATGTTTCCTGTTATTCCTTTACCAATTGCTTTTGTTCCACCAACTTGTTGCATCAAAGATTTTGTAAATTCTTCACCAACTATATTAACTGCCTGACTAAATTTGTCATTGATAAAGGTTGATATCGCTCCGCCAATCAATGGTATTTTGTCGGTTATTCCTGTGATTTTACTTTTTAATTCTTCTGCAGGTTTTAAAGCTAAGGCCATTTTTCTATTAACATCAACGGAAAAGTCCTCTATTCTATCAGCTACTGTTAATTGGTCCAACGCTAGTTGTTGAAGGTCTATTACATCACCTTGGTCATTAACGAAATCAGTTGGAAGTTGCATCGCCTCTTGTCTTCTTTTAGCTCTGGCTTCAAAATCTATTGTAGTTCCTTTACCGAATCCTATACTTGTTGGTAGGTCTTGAACTGCTTTCGCCAATACCTCAGTAGAATCACTAAACATTTTATTATATTGAGTTCTTAGTTCGATTTCTTCTTTTATTTTGTCTTGCTGAATATCCGTTAGATTCTGGTCAGTATCGAGTGCAGCTTTACGAGTCGCTATTTCTTGAAGTATCATTCCTGAAGTATCTGTTGATGATTCAAATACCTTGGCTAAATTTTGAGCTCCTATACCTAAATTATCAAAGACCTTTGAGTTTTGTTCAAGTGAAATTTTAAATTTTCTTTGATTATCAATAAGGTCTTCAAACGCTTGAGATGAATCACCTACGGATTTGTTGAATTGGTCTTGTGCTACTTTTTGTGCAGCTTTAGCTTTCTTTTCTGCTTTTCTGGCTTCAGTTGCGTCTTTACCCTCAGCTTCAAGTTCCGCAACAGCGACTGCGGCGGCATCAGCTGTCTCAGTTAATTTTGCTAATTTATTTATTAACGATTCTATTTCGCGAACGGTTCTTGGTTGTGCCATAGGTTTTTTTATTTAGATTGTTATTTAAAATTTGTAATGTTTTTTAATCTCACGGTCAATTTTATCAGCTCTTTCTTTTCCGAAACTTTTTTCAAATGTTTTTTGAAATTCTTTTGCTGCCTGATTTACTTTATCTGCTGAACTTTTTAGTTCAGGATTTTTTTTAACTAAGTCTTGAAAAGTTTTACCAGTATTCTTCCTAATTATAGATTGAAAAATTTTACCTATAATTTCGTTGATTTTTTGTTGTTCTGTGAGATTGTTCTTCATCAATAATAAATATAAAGTTTTAAGATTTTAATAACTTCTTGGTGTTATTTCAGTAGTATTAGATTGTTTATTTCGGGCGTCTTCGTAGGATTTAGTTTCTTTCTTTTTAGCATCAATTAATTTTTGAGCATAAAATTTCCTCAATGGTATAGGCATATTGTAGAGTTCGTTGTGATTGAACCCATTTCCATAATAGGCGATGTTGAAGATTTCTTCGTGAATAGCCGCCCTATTGTCTGGCGGCTGGCCAAAAAAATTCGACCGCTAATGGAATGTCAATTTTATGACTTCCACCAGTTTGACTTGTATAGTCAAACTTCAAAATGATGTCTGGTTCTACTTCATCTCTATACTTTCTAAAAGCTCTCGCGTCTAAAGCTAAGAACTCATTATCAACAAAATTATCAATAAATTTTTGGTCTGTATTTCCGTCAACTGATTGAATTACATACTTTAAACGAGTAGTTAAAGTTCTGTCAATACCAGTTAGTTTGGTAAGTTTTTCATAATCTTTTAACAAACCCTCAATTTTATTTTCATCTTGTTGTGTTAGTATTTTAAACTCCAAAACTCTTTTTGAATTTGGTAATTCAAATGAAAATTGATTACCATTTTTATAGATTTTTTCGTTTATTTTTTTATGTTCTAATGTTGTTAAATCTACGACTTGTTCAACTCTTTCACCTGTATCGGGGTCTGTAATTTCTACTTGATAGTCTTTTCCGTATCCTAAAATACGAGTTCCAACCATAAGTGCATTTTTATCTCCGATTAGTAAATCATCTATTTTGATTTTTGGGTCTGCGATAACACTCTCCAATAATCTATCAATAACTTTACCTTGTTTGATTAAGTTTGAAGAAGTTAAAATATCTTCTTCTTTTGCTGTCATATATTTGACATCTATTGTTCCACTACGCAAAGGACTATCTTCAGGGTATAATAAGCCCTTAGATGGTAAAGATAGAACTTCAGTAGGAAATCCATACTGACTTTCAGCCATTTTTGCTCCTTGATTAATTAAGAATTAATAACTATTTTTTACCCATAATTTTTTCAGCACCTGCGATACCGAAAGAACCAAGGGTTATGAATACAAACGAGTTGTATACCATATCATTTATAACTAAATCTTTTCCGACTATACCTGTTCCTAAGTCAACAACTGCGAACAATGTCATCACTGCAAATGATGCAAAACCAATTATTGATTTTTCATTATAGTCGTTTTCATCTTTAAATATTGCCCACATTATTTATCTCCTTAGAATTGTAGTATTGCGTAGTCGTATCTTAAAGTTAATGAAATATCTGAAACATTAGTTGCTCCATAATCCATATCACTAAAAGTTGCTGATTGAATAAATGCACCTTTTAAAGTCCACTCTTCAACCTTATCACCGACTGGCCCCAATACATTAAATGTAATATCTTTTTTATAGAAGTCTGAATATCCGTCACGACCTGTAACTGACTCGTGGTGTAATCTTACCCACTCCATAACTGCTTGTGCTCCACTTGGAACGATTGGGTCATAAAGAGTCACAGTAAGTTGTTGCCACTCTGCTCTTCCTTTTACATATCTTTTTACATTGATATGATTAAGTTCTACTTCGTTTAATGTTATGTTTGGTCTACCTGTTGTTTTAACTAAGAATGCAGGTATTCCCTCAATATTCATAATAAACCTATTTGATAACTTAGGTTCAAATGGTGTAAAAAACATTTCATTTGGGTCTATAAAATCAGCCACTTTCTTTCTCCTATAAAGAATTTTTTTCTATTACATTAATAAATATAACGAAATCAAAAAATATGTTTTTGCATAGTCGTTTATTTTAATATATTTTTTAGAAGTTTTTTTGAAGTTTTTACTTGACATTGTCATTTTTTGTTTGTATATTATAGTATGATTGATGAAATAATATGTGAAGAGTGTGGTGTTGAAATAGACGGCTTTTTCCTTTGTGATGATTGTGAAGAAGAACTTTATGAAGAAACCGACTACGAAGAATAATAAAAAAAAAGCTTGACTTTTACAAATAGTATTAGTATATTATAGTATGATTGATAACAATATAAAAGGAAATGAAATGGAAGACAATTTTGAAAATGAATTTACGACTGATGCCGTAACTGGTATTATGCCAAGGAATTATGAAGATACTTTGGTAACAAGAGAAATCCCAAATAATTATGGGTATTATAATGAAGCTGGTGAGTATGTGGAAAATGGAACATTTACTATTACTCATTATCAATATGCTCATAATCCTATGGATTTATATAGAATGAATGAAAATCAACCTGAATTAAGGTTAGAGTATTATGAAGCTCCTTATCTTGAACAAGCTTTATATAAAGATATTCCTATGTGTTTTAGGTTTAACCCAACTATCAGAACTCTAATGAGAACTGGTAATTATAGAATTAGGTATCGTGGTGGTTCTAAGCCACAATATGGCTATGTTAGAAGTCAATACAATACATTAGCCGAATACGCTGATACCTTTGCGATTTATCCAAAGTAGGTGTTAATATCGTAATCGTAAGAACCTACTGATTTCCTTATCAAACAAAAAACCCCCGAGAGTATCGGGGGTTTTTCTTATAGGTTTGTTCCTCGTTTAGTCTTCAAACGCTGCACCTGAAGGTTGAACTACAAAGTCCAACACAATAAATTCAGCTGTTTTCGTAGGTTGGATAAAGATTTGACCAACTAATTGGTTTCTATCTACAACATCTGGTGTGTTGTTTGTTTCGTCCATTACGATTCTAAATGCGTTTAATCCACTATTTGATTGAACTGACTCTAAGTATGGATTCACAATATTTAAGAATCTTTGTCTTAGAGTGCCTGTGTTTTGTTCAAATACCAAGAATCTTGAAGATGATGCGATGAATTTTCTTAAATTAATCAACAATCTTCTTACATTGATTCTGTCTAATGCACTTGGTTTACCTTGAAGTGTTTTTTGTCCGAACACTACTACACCTTGACCTGGGAAAGATGCGATAGGATTAATACGATTTTCGTATAAATCATCTCTTTCTAAGTTGGTTAGTCTTGTTTTGGCTTCTAATACTTCTGTTAAACCACCACGATTTAGACCAGCTGGTGCAAACCACTCTTGACCTATTCTATCGTTTTGTGCAAAAACACCTGGTAGAACTACTGAAGGTGGCACCCAAGTTGGTTTACCTTTTACACTATCTAAGATTTTAATCCAAGGATAGTAAGTAGCCACATAATTTGAGTCTACGGTTTTTACATTACTGATAGCTGTTTGAACTGAAGCGTTGTATTCAAATCCGTCCATAATAAAGAACGCATCTGCTCTATCTTCAACTTTGTCAATAGCGTGATTTGTTACTGCTTGGTGTCCACCACCCAATCCGTGTAGAATACCAGGGATTGCCAACAAGTTAATATCAAACTCATCAGGATTTGAGATTGCGTTAATCGCTCTCTTAAATGCTACTGAACCACTTGAATTTGCATCTGTGAAATCAAATCCAAATGTATTCGCTAATGATGTGTTTGTTCCGTTTTTCTTTTCAAGAGCCGGATTCATTCCGTCAAAACCGCCTTGGAAAGGAACTGCGAATTTCTTTTGTTGTAAAGCTGAACCACTTAGTGATAACTTAACAGCACCTATTGAGTATGAACTACCCAATGTTGATGCGTCATTATTACCAAATGCGTCTTCTAAACTCATAGAAACATTATTACCAACTCCTGCACTTGTAGGTGTAGGACATAAATATTGTTTATTGTCTTCGTTCTTGAAGTCAAATCCATAATATTCATTTGAGTCAAATGTTCCTCTTGAATTTTTCTGACCTTGTCCGCTTGTAGTGAATCTATATGAAGCTGTAGGATATGAAGCGTCTACGGTTGAACCACTCATTGACTGACTTGTCACTGGTAAAACGTGTGGTTGAACTAATGCTGCAAATCCCATAGGAACTAAGTCTTTTGAAATTCCTGTTAAATTACCAAAGTCTGAAATATAAACATATTTAGATTGATTTGGATAATCACCATTGTTGGTTAATTTACCATTTGAATCTATTGTTGTG
>VTLG01006532.1_pt1 | contig 13351 bp, 38 predicted proteins | sample 4694571 | NCBI WGS metagenome assembly VTLG01 (sample SAMN12604809, study PRJNA352737) | marine metagenome | biome: ENVO:00000447; feature: ENVO:00000209|ENVO:00000569|ENVO:01000036; material: ENVO:00002151; isolation source: viral sequences binned using virsorter ... | reverse complement strand
TGGCAATTGCCGTTTCCGCATACTCTGCCCATTTGCGGAGGCTTTTAGCTGTGTTCTTACGCTGTCGCTCATGTTGTAGACGTTTCCTTAATCCTACGTGTGAAATGTATCTACCTGTATTTGTAGTTAGCCAGTTTGCAACTTCGCGGTATGAATACTGATTTACGTGCTTACGGGCTTTCTCTAACAAGTCTAGTTCTGTTTGTATAGGGTCAAGAATGTCGGGGTCTTCTTCATTTAATTTATATCCAAAGGGTACAGTTCTAGCAATGCGAGGTATCTGCACCCATACGTTCTCCTCTTTGATGTCTGTTGGCTGCGGTAGCTTCCATTTGCCTACACTTCTGTTCATTTTTTGGCCTGATAAATAATGTGTCGCAGTCTAAACATATACGTTTATTTCTTCCTTTACGTTTCATATTTTTTGTTACGCAGTTAGGGCAAGTGTCATTTTTTCTACCCTCTTTAATGGGTGCGTCCCAATTTATAAAACTAATCATCATCCTCAACAACAGCTTTAGGTGGCATGAGCATAACACCGCCACTTGCCTCTACCTGCATCTTCTCTGTCTTCACCAGACCTACACGGTCAAGCAACTCTTTAGCAGCAGACATCTTATCACGAATGCCAAGTTCTGTCGGGTCATACAAAGCACCTGTCATAGCCACTGCAGCCTTTGGTGCGTTCTGTGCCATATACATTTGTGTAGCTTCTAATATCTCTTCTTTTAATCCCTTGACAATCTCTGCTGTTCCACTAGTGTCTGCATAACCTGCCATCTTTTTGGCAGTCACCATGTCTCCACCTGCTTCGTCAAAAAGCACTGCAAGGAACTTCTGTTGTTTTTCTGTTAGCTGTCTAGCCATTATATCTCACCTGTGTGCATAGCATGTGCTAATTTCGTTGACCTTGATTTTACCTGATTTGCCCACCTGCTGTCAAGCATTTCTTTTGCTGCTTCATCAAAATTATTTTCGTGGATAGCAGCCCACATTTTTTTAAATTTACTCAATCTTGGTACACCCATATTAAATGCCATGTCTACCAATACAAGCTGACGTACAGCGTCTAAATTCTCTACGCAAGGGTGCGAACGGAGAAGTTCTTCTTCGACAATCTGTACGTCATTCTGTGCTAGATACATGGCATCAGCTTCAGTAATACCCATTGTATGAACAATAGCCATATTGGGTATATCCATCCATTCTAATTCTTCTGGAGTGATACCACGGTCTTCTAGGTTTCTTCCTATGCCAATTGTGGCAATACCAAGGCTGTCTTCATATACTTCAAGACGTAAACCTTCGTGTTGGATTAATTTTTCAATTAAATCATCTCTATTATATTTCATTTCTCATGTCCCATCCACACCGCAAATGCACCTGTCATTGCCCCCGTGACCACACTCACTAGTGCTGCTTGTTGGCTCGTTGGGTCTGGTAGTGACATGAACCACTCCACTACCCGCCAAGCCGATAGCGACATCCCAATCATCATCAGACGGGGAAGTATCTTCCACCGTAGAAACCTTTCCATTGTTACTTCTGCCACGATTTATCCTCGCTTGCTCTTCTGTAGTTCTGTCGTGCATATTCCACATCTGCAACGGGACTACCTCTTACCAAAGAATTTTGTAGCACTGCGTACACCAAAGCTGGCAGCAACAATAACACCAAGGCTGTACTGATACCATTGTGGCATGGCCTCAAGCTGTGCAAAACCATTTGCTACCACCTCTTCCATTCCCGGCACAAAAGCCAGTATCAATGGTATTGAAAACAAAATTACTAACCACTCGTCAGCCCACGAATTTGCTTTACTCTTAGCAATCTCTAAGTCCCAATCAATCTCACCCGTCGCTTTTTTTTCCATAATAATCGCTTCAGCCTTTGCCGTTGCAACTTTTGATGCAGTTTCTGCTTTCTTAGTTTCAACCTTTCCTTCAAGCCATGTTCCTGCCAGACTTGCTATCGGTGATATTAGTGCGGTCCACATTTTTAAGTTCCCATAATTTTTTCTTGATTAAATATACACGTTGTTCTATATCAGGCTCAATATCTGCCAAACGAATATCTCGTGGGTCATTACCTGCCTCTGCGAAATCGTGCAGTCTTTTTAGCAATAGATTTAGGCTGACGTACAAATTGTTTCCCCTTGCGTGTGCCTTCTCTTTTAGCCCTAGTTGTAGCAGCATACTCTGCGCTTGTCAAGGATTTTATTGCTTTTTCGGGAAGATACCGTTCTCCGGTTTTGGCAGATGGCTTGCCTGACTTAGTGCGCCACTTCTGCTTTGTCCAATCCTTGAGACTTTGCTGTGATTTTTTTAATGCCATTATATCCGTCCTTGTGCATGTAATATCAATGCGAGTAAAGAACCAGCAACCATTACTATCACAAAAATTAAAAATCCTATTATAGACCACTCTATAATTTGTTTTCGTTTTTTTGCTAGCCTAATTTCTTCTTCTCTTCTTGCCACTCGTGCCTTCGCTTGAAATCTTTGCCAATCATGCCACAGACCCGGACGACCTGTATAAATCATAATTTGTTTTAATTGTTCTTCTTGCTCACGTATTTGCTCAAGAGCCATGAACTCTTCTAAATCATTGCCGCCACCTTTTTTATTTGCTTTCTTTTGCAGGTCTTCTTTTGCACCCACAAACTTAGCAATCGCACTTCCAGCCTTGGCAATGTCACTGCCATTCTGCACAGCGGTTTTTATAACGGCGAATGCGGCATTAGCCGCTGCAAGTTCTGCAAGCATTAGTATATCCTTACGTTGTCAGGGTTAACGTATTTGGGTACACAATATGCTGTTACCCTATCTTTGGGGTCTATGTAATCTGTATACCTATAGTTCCCATATCTTAATGAAGACTTTTCTGCAAAATAATTACACTCATTAATGTCTTCAAAAAACATGTCACCACTAATCAGAGTTCTATATTCTCCTGTTCCTAAATACACCAAGAGAAGGAATACGTGTTGCATATCATTTGTATCCTCCTCCTGCTCTTTTATAAGCGAGGGCTGTCATTTGCGCTTTTCTCGCTGACCATTGTCCGGGCCTACCGCCCTTACTACCAGCTTTGATTCTATTAAATATACGCTTTCTTAATCCGGGCTTAGTATAGTTGCCAGCTTGGTTAACTCTGCTTTTGCTCTTTGGCGCACCACCCGCCGCAAGTTTAACCGCTCTAGCCTGTTTCTTTTTCGCGCCAGCCGATGCGGTTTTCTTTTTGACCCCTTTGACTGTGCCTTTATTTGCGGCAGCGTTGAAGACTTGTACACCTTTTCTACTCCCATACTGTTTTTTCATTGCAGCTTGTATCTTTTTACCTTTAGGTGTAAGTGGCATATCTCCTCTCCTATTCCTTTATTCTGCTTTCCCAATAATCTTCACCGTAATCGTGAAGTATTTCTTCGCCTTGTTTTATTTCTTTAAGCGCATAAAACTTAACAAAGCGTTCATCTTCGTCTTCAATATCCCACTCAGCATTTGGACTTGAACTGTGATTATACACCATAGCACACCCAAGTGGGATGTAATACTGTTCCTCATTGATGTAAGGAGTGTGAAACATATAGTCATGGAGGACACACTCATCTCCCACGTCAGTATAATCCGCAACCAGATAAGGACACAACTCAATTGTATCTCCTTGAGCGTAGTCCTTATCCGCGAAAACACCAAGTCCATGTATTTCCGAATTTGAAACATATGGCATTATTTCTTCTTTTTAGCCATACCGCCGCGCATCATCTTTTTCTTTTTAGCCATCTTAGCCATGCCGCCGCCCATCATTTTCTTTTTGGACATGCCGCCACCACGCATACGTGTCATTCCACCGCCGCGCATTTTCTTCTTAGCCATTTTAGCTTTACCGTGCATTGCCATTTCTTAATCTCCTTCTGTCAAGCACCAGAGCATCATAAACGTCATCTGGAAAGTGTTCGTAATAATTTGACTTTTCCAGATACAAAGCTGCATCGTCTAGTTTAGATAGTAACTGCACAAAGACCATACAGTAGGATAAGCTGTCATCTGTTACCTCATCATTGACAAGGAAATGGAGTCCAGCTTCTGTTGCGTCATAGTCGGGGTGGAACACCATCAGGTGCAAATCAATACCTGCCACTGACGCCAACTCATTAATGCCATCACAGTAACCATCTAGGTATTCCATGTCTGGCAAATCTTCTTCTGCCCATACTACTATTTCGTAGTCGTGGTCATTAAATGTACAAACGGCTTCTATGAGTCCGTCCAGCCCTGTGTTTATGCTAAAGACTACTTTGTCTTCAGCCCACGCTTTTCTAGCATAAGGACAAGGCGGTAGACCATTTAGTTTTACATTAGGTACTTCTAAAAAGTCTTTTGACCACGTGCGTATATCACGCTCTACGGGATGCACGTTCTTTAGTCTTTCGTTTTTGGGCTTCAATAAACTTTCTGTACACTGCAGCAGCAGCTTTTTTACCTGCTACCCTAGCACGTTGCTCCATAGCAATTGCCGCTTGTGTCTTATGAGCATGTGACCTACCGGATGCTTTAATTTTGCGTACAGATGCTTCTGCATCTTTTGCCGTGGCAAACTTTAAACCCTTGATTGTACCTTTTGGATTTTCATCAGTGTACAGGTCGCTATGCTTTTTAGACTTTGCGGGTTGTCCTTTTTTTCTTGGAACTCTTCGCATTCTTAATCACCTTAGATAACATAGCAGATTGTTTAGCATGTGCTTTAGATGCTTTTTTTAGTTTACCTGCGACGGTTTTTAGTTTTCTTAGATTTTGATTTTGCACTTGGTAACAATCCTTTGTTTACGGCTCTTGCTCTTTCACTGAAGCCCATCTTTTGTCCGGTGCGTATCTTGCGCCGAATGGTAGACAACTTGGCAACCATTACTTCTTAACCATGCCGCCTTTTTTCATAAAGCCCATGTTATTACGTACAGGCTTTGGCAATGCTCTCAAACCTTTTCCTTTATTACCGGATGGCACAGGTTTTAGGTTATTTGTGCTAGACATAACCATGCCACCGTTACGGAAGTCCGCATTACCTGTACGAGATTTTTTTCCTTTGGGTGCAGCCATCATTCCAATACCAATAGTAACTACAGGTACTTTCTTTTTCTTTTTAGCGGCACCACCTTTATTAAACATGCCTCTTTCTTCCATCTCAGAAAAGCGTTTTCTAGCTGCGCTTGGGCCAAGTTTTTTAATAAGTTTTTTCAGATATTCTTGTTTATAGTTATCCATTAACTCTTGGTCAGATAACTTTTTAACATCTCCACCTTTCTTAAAATCAAGACCGCCACGACCTCGACTCACGCCTTCATCAATATCTTTGACATTTCTTTCAGTTGCACCAGACATACCTTTGATACCACTACGACGACGTATAGCAGAGTCTCCGGGTTTAGACGGACTTAATTCTTCTATTTCTGCTAAAATTTGTCTAGCTTTAGGACCAGCAAATCTTGCTTTAATATCCTGTATCAAAAGTTTTTGCTGATTTGGAGTCAGTTCTTTAAATGACTCCTCATTAATCACTCCTGTTTTACGATTAATAGCAACAGCAAAATGGTCTACTTCTTTTCTTTTCTTTGCTGCAGTAGCTTTACGAGTATCCGCAGCTTTAGCCGTAGCACTCATAGTGTCACGAACATCTTTTGCTTCCATAGCTTCTTCACGTCGTGCTGCTCTTTTACGTTCAACTTTAGTTTTGGCTGTGCGTTTCTCTTGAGACGCCTCTACTTTTCTTTCTGCCCTCGCACGAGAACCAGCAGTGCGTTGTTGCTGTAAAAAACCCGGCTCTGGTGAACGTGTTACTTTACCTGCTTTGCCTTTATCTACATCAGATGCAGCTTTTACACCACGTCCTGTGATTGGGTCAAGCCCCATTCCTTCTTGCACTTCATAATCACGTTTCATCCGTAAGCCCTTTTGAGTAGCCTTACCCTTTGGCTTTGGTGTTTCTTTACGAAGTTTTGCCTGTAGTTCTTTAATTCTTTTTTCTGTGTCTTTAATTTTTTTACGTTTATTAGCTGCGGTTTTTTTCTTAGCTGGTGTGCCTTTAAACGGACCCTCTACAATTTTTTTAAGTGAGTCTTTAGTTGACTTTAGAGTTTTACGAGCCTCAACAAGAGACTTTTTTAGGGTTGCCACTGACATGATTAATCTCCTACCATTTAACTTTATGTGACCAATATTTTGCAGACAGCTTTGTGGTTGGTTTACCTTGAGCATCATGCCGTGCATAGTACGACTTCTTACGTGCTTTGTCCTTTGCTGTCTTAGGACTTTTGCCAGCACCTTTGACGCCTTGCTGACCGAAGCGTATAAACTTATATTTGCCACCCTCTGATGCCATCACTGCGTGTGACTTAGTAGGATGTTTTGGAGTTCTCTTAGCTTTGTTTACGCCACTAAGACCCTCTGCTTTCATCTTACTTTTTACCCGCTCTGGGAGACTCATAGCTTTATGCCTTCTGGTTTTTGCTGCTCACACTTATAATGAAAGTTCATAGGCGCAGGAATAGTAGCAGCAATACCTGCAATCATTTCTTCGATACGAACTTTGCATTCTTCTCGTGTTGCATACGGGCCTTCTAAATCATTAGCCTGCACACACGTGTCAGGGGAAAAAGTTCCCATAGCACATGCTAATACCATTGCTTTAAACATTTACTTATCCTCTGACCAGCCTTCAGCTTTCATAGCATCTTCTACATGCTTTAAAGTAAAGGGTTTGCCATAATGTGCTTCTACCGCCTGTCGCACGTAGAACACATCACTATGAGGAATATGAAGTTTATCTAGTGAGTTAGTACGAATAGCTTCGTAGAATGCGTCAAGAACATTATCTGTGTATAGTTTTACGGATTTTTTTGCCATTGTCAAGAAAAAATTTCTAATGTTACAAATAAACAGAAACAATAGCACTATTAGTGCTACAGTTAAGTGACTTTAACAAGAAAACTTAACAGTCATTAAAGATGTACAGCTAAGTGATTTATATATTTATAGTAAAAAGACAGTTAACTGTACACCTTTAGTGTTTAGTTATGCATAATTATACCAGATTTCACGACTGTTGTCAACCCCCCTTCTAAAAATAAATATTATATGCACAAAAAATAGGCAAATGCACAATGCTTGTGCATGTATACATTGTCAGTTGCTACTGTGGTTAACAGTAGATTTACCCAATCTGTGTATTTCTATGTATATACTACGCTACTACCCCCCAGTGGCCCCGGCCTACCGCGCATGTGTGCAGGCATAATGCGGTCAGATGACACGCTGTAGGGAGCCGTTGGCAACGGCCTTGGTCCGACAGCGGACCTAAAGCATTGAAAATGCTAAACAGTTTTGTCAACAGTCAGTTGTTACCAACTGTTATGGTATCAGTCGCCATGCTTTCAGCATGTTGTGAGGTGGCGATGTGACAAATCTGCAACAAGTTGCAGTGCCGATGCATCAAACTAGTACCACCTATCGGTGTGGTTTTGCTGCAACACTACACCCCCTCAACAGCAAGGCTGTTGCATTTTTGCAATACCCTACCGCCAACCTCGCGCACATGATGTTCTCCCGCTGAGTTTCGGAATAACTTGTTATTCCTGCAACCACGTGGAACGGCAGGGGCAGGGGATATGGCAAAGCCATTGGAACCAATCAACTGCTACCACCAAAACTATCTCTCTAGTTTGTTACGGTTAGTCGGGATATAGCCCCTTGAACATAGTGAAAGGGGTATATCCCTTACTAACCTCAAACTAGGAGATAAAGATGCAACAGCAATCTTCCAAAAAGTCCTTCGCCATTCAGCTTGCTGAAGCTAACAATACTGTTCAAGCCAAAGGCTTAGTGCTGTCCCGTTGGGACAAGTCACTTGTCAAAGCTGACAAGTCAAAGTTCAAGGCTCTTACCGTCAAAGACGGTTTCTGGTTCTCCCTTGGAGAAATCCTTGACAAGATTCTGCAAGAATCTGGCGGTCTTCGTATGGATTCAGCTTTGCTGAAAGATGCCAACCTTCACTCCGTTGCAAAGCAACGTCGTCAAGAAGCTGTCAAGTTCTTTCAGAACTTCGACTTCATTGAAAGCAACAAGTTGCTTGGCAAGTTCGGTTCTATGAAAGCCTTGCTTTCAGAGGTAGCGAAGCTACAGAAGCCGAAGGCTGCAGACACCGAAGGTGAAGCTAAGTCCGACAGCGGACCAAGCACCGAAGGTGAAACACAGTCAGAGACTGACAATCTCATTACTGTCCTTGATGCTTCCAACAATAAGTTGGCTCCAATGAAAGCTGAAGATATTGCCTTTGAGGCAATGCTTCGCTGTGATGCCAACGGCATCTCTTTCAAGGAACTTCTCGTTGCTCTGAAAGAGCAGCAGTCACTTCTCAACAGCGAGGCAGCCTAAAGGCTGTCTCCTTTTCTGGAGGTTATGATATGTATATCATTGGTTGTTTTTTCATGCTGCTTTCAGCAGCGGTATCCGGTATCTTTGCTTTTCTTGACCTTATGCAAAATGGTACGCCATTTATGGGTGTGATTTTGTTCACCTGTGGAGTTTGCTTTGCTGGTGGTTGGATTGCTATAGCAATGGAGTTAGATGATGAGTAGGCGCGGTCAAATCTATGATTTTGGTAGTCACAAACCTTTAGGTTCTTCGTGGCGTAGTGTGGACACTGCTGGCTACAGCAGGGTCTATGAGCCAGAAACTCGTCCAGAGTTTCGGTGCTATGTCACTGGGCAGCAAGCTGCAATGCAGCAGGCATACGAGGATGCCCAAGCATTAGCTTTGCTAAACCAAATGATAGCAGACTGTGACGATTGACAAAATATCGTCTAGTGTGTATAACGTAATACACTTAGAAACTTTAGTGATAAGTGTATTACTTATATCCACTACTAGCTTAGTCCGACAGCGGACCAACAAATGGAGTAAATGACATGACCTATCAAATTATCGGCGTTGGCAATAATGCCAAGACAATCAAAGGTGACGGCTCTGAGTACGTCACGGCTATCCGCTATCTCAAGCCATTCAAGACTGTGTACAATGGCAAGGTACACAATCTGTGCGCATTGGCAGAGAAAGCACAGTGCCATGTTGGTTGTCTCAATACGGCAGGGCGTGGTGCTATGAATGCTGTGCAGCGTGGTCGTGAGCGCAAGACTATGTGGATGTTGTCGGACCCTATCGGTTTCTATGATGCCTTGAATGCCGACATCACCACGTTCATTCGCCGACAGCGTAAGCAAGGCATACAGCCATGCATCAGGCTGGGCGGCACAGATGACAAGGGTGATGCCATCAAGCTGGCTCCACACTATCCTGATGCACAGTTCTATGACTACACAAAGGTAGTCAAACGTGCCTATCAGGACTTGCCAAAGAACTACCATATCACACTGTCTTACAGTGAAGCTGATATGGACTACGCTAACCAAGTGCATCAAGCTGTGCTTGACACTGGTGTCAATATGGCTGTTGTCTTTCGTGACAAGCTACCTGCTACATTTCGTGGTCTGCGTGTCATCGACGGTGACAAGGATGACCTGCGCTTTCTTGACCCGAAGGGTGTTGTGGTAGGCCTCAAAGCCAAAGGCAAGGCAAAGCGTGATGACACTGGTTTTGTCATTGACCCTAATTGGACATTGCCTGATGGCACGGTATGGAGTGACCGCATGATGCGTCACAAATATCCTGATATCCTTGGCAATGTCTAAACCTCTTATGTATGTCTTATGTGTAATAACACTTGAACTTTAGTGAAAGTGTATTACACTTAGACATACTAGACTAGTCCGACATCGGACCAACAAAACGGAGTTAAAAATGAACAACATTGGACGTACTACTGAGTTATTTCTCGTAAACATAATACACACTGGTGGAGTTCCTAATTATGTAGGTTATGGTATAGAGGAAGGCGATTGGGTATGCTTCCGCACTACACATAGCCTTGCTAAAGCTAGTGACATGGCAAAGGAACTGCGTAGTGGTGGGCATGAAGTGCGTGTCCAATCTGTATTGTTAGATTCAGATGGGAAAGTTCAGTTATGATTAAACCTATTAATCCTGTAGCCAAGGCGATTGCACAAAGCAGACGCCGGACAGCTACACAAGTAGTCCAGCCCAAGAAGGGCAAGGGCAGTTACAACCGCAAGAAACAGGAGAAGCCAAATGCGGAAAACAAATGATGAAACAATCTTTGAAAAGCTACCAGTACGTAAGGTAGCTAACAAAGCAAAACAACACAATCAATCATGGAAGCGCAAGCGTAAAGCCTTGCGTCGTGCAAAGCAGATGTTACAGGAGATATGTAATGCTTAGTTCTAAGTATAGACTTTATTGGAATCTACATAAAAAGAAGTGGTCACTACAAGACCGCAAAACTGGTCGTGTCCGGCAACACCTGCCCGCGTTTACAATGTATGACGCAAAGTTTGTAGTGCGTCCTGCTGGGCAAGCCAAAGTGCGTCGGGAAGGCAAGAAAAATGTTCATGCCTTTGCTGTCGGTACTGAAGGCTTTCGTGACGGCTGTGCTACCTGCTTGACAGGTAGACCTGTCACATACAACCCTTATGTTAATGACACGTTTGTATTTGCAGATACAGGTGAGCCTGTGACTGAAGTGCAAGTTATCAGTGTGTACACTGAGAATGGTAAACCAAAGGTGTATGCAATCCCTAAGTCCGATGTCGGACCAACCAACTAACCAACACAAAGGAGAATTTATCATGGCTATTCAAACTATTTCTTTTCACAAGCGTTCAACTGGTATGACCGGACAGGTGCTTGCATCCCCACAAATCGAAGCAAAGCTGGCTCGTGTAGAGGCACTGTATCAGGAGGTCTATGGCGTCCAGATGGGACGATATAACTTCTACAAGATGGTTCTGCCCCATGCTCGTGACGGCAAGTCTGATGTGGGTGGCTATCTGCAGTACATGGCACAGGATGTTGCTGGCATCTTCCTTGACCATATGCATAAGGCACTTGGTGCAGAGGCACGTCGTAAGAACAAGCGTGATGTAGTTATTGAACTTGGCACAGTTGATGCTATCAATCTAAAAGACCTCGCTCGTAGCAAGGGTGGTCGTCCAAGAAAGGAGGTTGCATAATGTATTGGGTAGTCGGTATGACAGTGGGTGTACAGGACACGGCAGTGAATGTACACCCTGCCTCACTCTCTGAGCATGGCTGGGAAAGTGCGGTAGAATATGCAATGGAAATGGTGCAGAGTCAGTACCCAAACCATCGTGTCGAGTTGGATTATGTAAAGGAGTACGATTGATGTCTAATACACATAACGAAGCAATCATGGAACGCCTGTACGATGAGGCATATGAAGAGTTGCGTCCCAAGTATATTTTTAGGGACGAGTATGAATTGCATAATGCAGCCGTGTGGCTGGCAAAACACCGCTGGGAGAATGACTATGACTAATATGTGGAAACTAGTGATGGATTGGCGGTACAATCCATTGCGCCATATACCTGACACAAACACGCGGCATCTGATAATGCAGATGCTGGCGTGGATGTGGTGTATAATCTTCAGTATGTGGATGGGTAGCATTGTGGTTTTTGGCATCAGTGCCATAGCCCATGCCTTGCTGATTGCTGGCGTGTTCATCACTGCTGGCGTGTTTGAAACAGCCAAGCGTAGGCCGCAGTATTTTGGTGGGCTTGGTAGAGGCAATGGAGGTGAGCATGAATAATTATGAAGTACGAGTAACATCACATTTTTCTGGTGAGACATATAATGTTGATTTGGTTTCTTGGGAAAGAAACGGTAGTGGCATGCTAGTCAGCAAGGCTTTCAATGTGTCTCGTGAGGAAGCAGACAAAGAATCACATCGTGTGGCTAATCTATATAATGCAACAATAGTGGAGAAGTGAGCATGAATAGGTATTACGTTGAATTTGCAAAGGAGCAAGGCTTATCTGTAGGTCATTACTTATGTGAAGATGCGTATGTATATGTGTATGCATACAGTGAAAACCATGTGCGTGATATATTTGGTGACTACGAATTAGTAGCCATTGACCAGACAGATTAGGAGGTGAGCATGAGTAAGATATACAGAATACGTGATGTAGAGGATGGGTCTGTCTACCTGATGACATTGCCAATGATATTAGAAGAATTAAATCGTGACAGGTCAGAGGAATGGACAAACTACGACGAGACTGATTGGCGTGAAGGACTAGCAGAATTTACAACGTATGAGGTGATGGAAGATGAGCATGAATGAAGTAACGCTTTTACTTGATACAAACAAACCACATAACCCATACATTCGATTGCATATGATACTTGATATGTTAGAGAATGTGCCAGATGATTATGTCATAGACAAGGCGTGGATTGGACGAGAGTTGCAGGAGATATTTGATATGTTTGTATCAGTAGCAGAGGAGAAATATCTATGAGTAAATACTGGCGCAAAGCAAAGCACTACTACCTCACGCATGATGGCATTGAGATGCTATTGTTCGCATGTATATGGGCTTTCTTAGGATGGTCATTGTATCACTTTGTAATAGGATTGATAGGGAGGTTTATGTGATGACTAGAAAAACTTTACAAGGCAGACGACTACAACTTTTACACATACACGCATTGATGGACGAGATAGATTATCTTGACACTATTATTAAACCACAAGACTGTGGTCATTTAATCACCTGTCGTGATGTGTTAGAGGCACACCTTGACCAACTTATAAAAGAAAGGGAGAATAAATATTGATGTTTGTAGAAGCACTAGTATGCCTTGCACTCAACGTGTACCATGAGGCCCGTGACCAGCCCTTTATTGGGCAGGTTGCGGTAGCACAGGTCGTGATGAACCGTGTCGCTGATGACAGGTATCCTGACACAGCCTGTGAGGTGGTCATGCAAGGCCCAACATACTCATGGAATGTTGACTTTCCTGTACGTCATCGCTGCCAGTTTAGCTGGTACTGTGATGGCAAGTCAGATGCTACACCGGATGAGGGTGCGTGGCAGATGGCAATAAAGATTGCGCATGGTGTATACTATGGCAATTTAGATGACTTTGTAGAGGGTGCTACCCACTACCATGCTGTCTATGTCCTGCCCGAATGGGCAGAAAGCAAGACACCTATTGTGCAGATAGGTGAACACATATTTTATCGCTGGGATTAGTGCTTGACTATGCACAGCCTTTGTGATACAACATATTTATCAGTTGCCAATTAACGAAAGGAGACAACTATGCCTTATGATTCTTTGTATACAGCAGATGACCTGCTGCCCGAAAACCTTAACTTCCCTGTGAAGTTTGAGCCTACCAAAGTGACAGACAAA
>VTLG01003776.1_pt1 | contig 13352 bp, 33 predicted proteins | sample 4694571 | NCBI WGS metagenome assembly VTLG01 (sample SAMN12604809, study PRJNA352737) | marine metagenome | biome: ENVO:00000447; feature: ENVO:00000209|ENVO:00000569|ENVO:01000036; material: ENVO:00002151; isolation source: viral sequences binned using virsorter ... | reverse complement strand
CATATTCTATTTCTACATCTCTACCTGATAAAAACTCTGGTGCTTGTGGTAACATATTGTTACGAAGTAATACAGCAAACACTCTATCAATTAATGGTTTTAATAATTCTGATTGTAGTCTACCTAATACTGGTCCTAACAATCTCATCTTCTCTTCGTTTCTTTGTATAACCTCTGTTGCTGTCATTTGTGGACCTTGTTGCATCATTAACTGATTCACATAGAACACAGCTCTAATACTTTCTCTTCTTTGTTGTTCCATATTTAAACCGAGTGGATTGTTTGCACCAATGTTTAATGGTTCAATTCTATCTCTTGTACCTGATCTGTAAAAATTTAATCCACCTGGTACAGTTCTAACTGGTAATAAGAAACCATCATCAGGAACTAATAGTGGTGGGTCTACTTGTTTCTGTGCAGCTTTAATAGTTGTCTTTGACATTTCATTTAACATCTTAACATCTGGTAATGCTGTCATTGCAGGACTTCTCCCATAGATTTCATTTGATGCTTTTAAGTATCTTGGTACAACAAATGGAAACTCTCTAAATCCACCAACAGATAATTCATTACCATTTTTAAATTCCATATACACAGATTCAAATGGCATATTAGTTTTATCTTTTTTATTAGGATTAAAATCTGCTCTTGGATAAACTGCGTGTAGTAGTTCTATTTCTTCGTAAGGATCTTTCTTTGCTTTTGTTTGCACATCAGCAGATACTGCTTCGCCAAATTTTTGTATTGCTGCTCTAGCTGATATTTTAAATTTTCTATAAATAGTATCTATTCTACCTTTATCATTCTCTGCAATAAATACTTCGTTGATGTGTCTTGTTGAAAATTTTATAATGTCATCATTATCTTCTTCGATAAACATTGCTGCTGTACCAAACGTAATTAGATCATGGTACAATTCAAATATTTCTTGTTGAAAGTTTGATCTATTAAAAGCTGTATACATTGCATCTGTAGATGCTTCTAACCAAAGTTTTGCTTCATCCTCGTTTTGTATTTCTTCATCTTTAAATCTTAATGTAAACCAAGGAGTAGAAGGATTAGTCAACATACCATGTAGTGATGCTGCTAAAAGTTCTACTGCTTGTATAGGTGATGAGTCAAAGACTTGTTCCATTCTTTTATCACCTCTAGCTCTTCGTTTAGTTACATCTGCTTTTCTTGGTTGCATATAGTCTGCAACTTCTTGCCAATGAGTTTCCCAGTTTTCTCTTTGACCTTGCAATCTATCAAACCTAGATAGTAATCCTTTAGTTAAATCTGTTTTTGCCATTATCTTCCTAATAAACTTCTACGACCTAATGTTAATGTTTCTTCTTCAACACCCTTTGGTCCTGTTAAGATTGTAGTTGATCTACCTCTAGCTTTAGTCTTTCTTGCATCATAACCATCCATTGCAGTTGCTGTAGCTTGTGAAACTTCAGGTGCGGTTGGAGTTACTGGAGCTGGTGCAGGTGTTGGTTTACTTGGTCTTACTATTCTTGCTACTGCTCCTCCCATACTATTCTCCAAATGTTAATGATGATTTAGTTTCTGATTTTGTTTCAGAAACAGTTTCTTTTACTTCTATTACTTCTGGTTTCTTAACTTCGTTTTCAAAAGTTTTATCTTCATCTAATACTAAAACTTCTTCAACCTTTTTAGGTTTTGCTTTCGCTTTTGCTTTTGGTTTTTTTTTAAATATCTTTTTAATCTTTTCTAACATTATGATCCTAATAAAGTTTTCTGTTCTGTTTCAGCTTCTTCTTCTACACCTAGTGGTCCAGTTAGAATTGTAGACCTTCTGCCTTTACGTTTTCTTTCCATTGCTCTTTGTTCTGCCGCAATTCTTTCTTTTTCTTCTGCTGATATTTCTGCTGAAGGTGGTTCAGGCAAAGGTTGAACTGGTGGTAGCGGTGGCATTTTTGGTCTAAATAATGATCCCATAATTATAAAATCCTGTATTCATTATCTGCTACACTTTGTGGAGCTGATTGTCTAGTATTAATTTCTTGTAGTCCGACAGACAAGTAACGCATAGCATCACAAGCGTGTGAACTCCAATCATGCACAGGTTTTGATCTGAACATTCTATTCTTATCAATATACTTCCTGTGGTAATGTCTTAACGCATCTATTAACTTTTTGCAATGGTCAGTATCAATCCAACATCTAGGCAGGGTCATTGTGGTTGCGTGTATACCATCTTCTAATGGTATTTTTGGTACGACCTTAAACCTAACTCCTAATTGATAGGCGACCTCTCTCCTGGTCTTGCCATTACTAAAATCTGTAACTTCTATGTCGTGTGGTGCAAAATGATCTTTGTAAACATAATCTTTATCTTTTATAATCTGCACATAGTGTGGTAATCCTTGACCTCGTTCTTCGTGGTAATCAATAATGTTTACTGATCTTCCTAACTGTTGAAAAAATATTATGGCACTATGATCTGATACTCCAAGATCCCAACTTGTAGACACAGGTAGACTTGGGTCGTATGGCACTCTTGTTAGTTGTTTTTGATCTTCCATCTTAACAAGTACATCTGAATATACTGCACCTTCTATGTTGGCAATCCAATCACATTCAAACTCTTGCTGGTACTTCTTATCTCCCATAACCTCTTTTGCCTTGACTAGCTCTTCATCATCTACAATCTTTGTCTCTGATGCTTTTGCTTTGTAGTTGAACCAATCATCTGCTCCTTGTGCGTGTTGATATAGTTCATAAAAGTTATTGTTCATGCCTTGTGGTGTACCAATAAAAACACAATAACCTTTTCTATCTGATAGTGCAGGTCTAATTATTTCTGGAAACAATCTTTCGTTTACATTTGCATACTCATCAATCACACAACCATCAAGGTATATACCTCTCAAGCCATCTGAGTTCTCTGAACCTAGTAATGTTATTCTGCTGCCATTCGGCAAATCCACACGCAACTCTGTTTCGTTAAATTTTGTATAAGGTATCTTTGCTGTAAATTGTTTCATATAATCCCAAGCAATACTTTTTGCTTGTTTAAAGGTGGGTGCTATATAGGCATACCTAGGGTTCTTATTTTTGGACAACAATGCTGACCTAATTAGATGATTAATCATACATACTGTTTTGCCAAACCTTCTATGACAAACTAATACATTCCATCTATTTTCTGATATTTTTTTATGTAGATATGCCTGGTGCTTTCTAGGTGTGTAAGGGATCTTAATATCCATATCTAGTGTATCTTTTTGCTAGGCATACTATCTACAGGTTCAAAGTCAAAGCCAATGCAAAGCATAGCATAGGTAATAAATAGCTGCGAAGCTAATTCATTAGGAAAACCAACAAACTTAATTATTACATCATTGTTGTTTTTATCAACATAAGCAACTGATTCTATATCGTCTAATGAAAAAGGAGTCATATACTATATCTAGTTTATTATTGGTGGTCTGGCAAGATGAAGATGTGGGTGTGTATAAGGGTGTCCTCGAGTCCCATGTATATATATATAATAAATGGTGCGTGTCGCTAGGGGTATAGGGGGGTCAAGCAATGTCAAAAATGTAGGTTGTAGCTCTATAAATTATATGTTTTGGGGTTCTGATAAATAAAGATTATCACTTGTTTTATTATTTTATGAGTAATTAATATGAATAGGTCAATATTGTTGACCGAAGTTATAACGCTAAAGAGTGGTGTGTCGCTTTGTAAAATGATACTGACTTATCAATTATTATTCTAGGATCGCACAAAAAAAAACGCCAATAAAATTAATTACTGGCGTTTAATTTGTTTATTATTTATTCTTGTATAAATGAAATATAATTTCTAAAGTTTATATTTTTAAAGTAATCTTTATTGTATGAACTATACATATACATATATTCACTTGGATTGCTTAAACCTTTATCTTTAGCGTTCTCAAATGCTTTTATATGATCTCTTTGGTATAACTCACCACCATTCAACTCATACATTGTTTTAACTTCTTTAGTCATTTGTTTACCTCTTTTTTTATTTGTTTCCTAATCTATACATATTATATAATTATATGCAAGTATTATTTTTAATTAAATTACTTTAGAATTATTCTAAAGTAGACACTGTTGCATAATTACAACATGTTGCAAATATGACACAATCAATATTAAACCTTGTTTAATGTTGCATAAATATCACACATAAAAAAAATATACTTTTTGTATTGACAGCAATATATATATGTATATGGTTTGTATATAAACAAATGAAAGGGAAAACAATGACAAAAAAAACAAAAATATCTTTCAATGATATTGAAAGTGGAACAATGCAAGATATTACAAGAAATTTTATTGATAAACATATACTGGCTTGTCAATCTTATCTTGTAAGTGAGTTAATGAGTAAAGAAGTTATATCAATAGAAGATTATATTAACTTCTATAAATCAGATGAAACTATAAAATCTGATTATGATGTAGAGACAGAAGAAGAAATACAAGAAATTAGAGACAATGGCGAAGATCAACAAGAAGTTTTTGAGCATTGGCTTTGTTCTGATTGGTTTATTAATCAAATGAAAAACCAAAATGAGCCAATTTTAGAAACTGATATTGGGACTTGGTGGGGTCGTACTTGTACAGGTCAAGCAATTTATCTTGATTATAATATTCAAGAATTAGCTTATCAATATAGTTATGATCAAAGACTATTTAAAAAAGAGGTAGCATGATTAAAAACTTACTTAACTTTTTAGATTATGTTTTATTCCTGGCTATGTTCTATTTAATATATCTAGGTTTAAAACATGGACCACAAATAGAACAATTAATAATTGAATTGAAAGGGGGTGCGATATGAAAACAAGTTGGTGGAAATTAACAATAGATGATTATCCAAACTATAAACCAAATGACATAGATCTTGAACACATTGCAGAGATGATAAAACAAGGTTATGACAATGGACAATTAATACAAGAAGATGAAGAAAGCGAGGGAGAATAATGTTTATTAGATTATTTGGAAAAGAAATAACTATAAATAATAAAAAATGGAAACAGGATCTACTAGCTTGGAGTCTTTACTATAGAACAGAAATAGTAATTGCTATTGCTAGTTTTATCTTGGGTGCTATAATATTTTAAACAAATAAAAGGGGAAAACAAAATGAGTAGATACAAAAATATTGGAAGTTATTATTGGCAATTATTAAGAAAAGGAAAAATGTTTGATAAAGGTAAATTGCCAAAAAGATTTTATACTAGGTTTTTTAAAACAAAAAATCTTGCTTTAAGATTTGCAGTAAAAAACAAGCATAAGTGGATACAAGCAACACTATTACATAACAAAAGTATGTTAGAAATAAAAGCTATAGCTACCATTGATACAACTGGTAGATATAAAACAGAATATTTATGGGAATAATAAATAAACAAATACAACAACAAAATTTAAGGGAGTTAGCTAGATTAACTTTCTTAAATCTTATGAGTGCCAATGGAGTTATGGCAAAGACAATCATAAGAAACTATAAACAAAAACAAGAAAGGAAAAACAATGCACAATAATAAAAAACATGATGGATCAAGTTTAGAAAGAGATGATATGATCTATATAAGAAAAGAAGATGTAGATAATGGGATAACTTATGGTGCTTTTAATAATATGAATGAAAATGAAGAGTACACAAAAGATAAACCTAGACCAAACAAGGGTACATATTATTTAATTAAATGTGTAAGTGTTGAAACATTTAATTAATCTTTACTATCAGGGGGTATGTCAGTTATATCCCCTGATACATCAATCATATCAGGTTCACTTTCCCATTTAATATTAAGCGTTGTATCTTGTTTAACATCTAACTTTTGTTTTTCTTGGAACATAGAAGATAGTCTTGGACTTAACCATTTTAAAAAGTCCTTCTTCTCTCTTAAAAATAATAATTCATTTGGCTCAATAGATGCAGGATCAGTATCAAATATCTTTAACATCTTTTCAACAAGTGTCTTAATACCTATTTCTTGTGCCTTCTCATACTCAGCTTTGAACTTTGGATTTTGCTCTAAATACTTGTAGAAAGTCATCAAGCTGATTCGTAAGTTTCTTGCTACGTCTATGCTTAACTCGCCATCTATTGTAGCTGCGAGTATAGTATTTTGTTCTGTATCTGACAGAGTTAGACTTTTGTTCTTGGTCCTGGATATATCTTTTGATTTCATCTTCTGATTTGGACTTAAAATTTTTTAAGTTTTTTAACATATTAATCTTGGATTGTATATCTATTCTATTATTTCTGTATAACCCCATATACTTTCTAGTCTTATGATTCCAGGATTTACTACCTTTGTGATAAGTGCAGAGCATACGTCTTGATGTAGGGGTAAAGTAACCTTTGCAGCGACACCTTTTTCCTGAGTGCCTTGCTATTGCCTCACATTGTATCTTTATCTTTGCCAATAGGATTACCTTTATAATCTAAATTATTTCTAATATTATATTCTTTCTTTCTTTTATAAGCGAAGTTCTTTTCCTTTGTTATCTTCTTTAGTTCCCTTTGTATTATCTTAGGATCTACTAAATTTTTTTGACGAGCTAGTTCCTCTTTTCTCTTAATAGCTAGTTTACAATAATAAACATTTTTAGTATCTGATTTAAGGTCAGGCAGGGGTAGAGTGGATAATTGATTTATTGTATCATCAAGATTACCTTTATTCTTACCTATTATTTCATCTATTTTATTATTGTATATTGTTTCTTCTAATGTAGTCGTAAAACGGCTATCTTGTGTAGGTTTAACGGCTATCTCATATAGCTTTTCAGTTTTTAAAAATACTTCATTTACAATATAGGTCTTACCAGATTTACCTCTAAAAGATTTAACAACATTTAATTTATTTAAAGTGGATAAGCAGCTCTTGATCGTAGTTCTACATAAACCAGTATCTTTGTGTATAGTTTCGTGCCTTAATCTTGCCTCATATCCATTCTTCTTCCAAGCATACTTCATCACAGATAAGAAAACATTTAGACAATGAGATTTATGTTCCCCCTCTAATTTATTCAAGTGGTGGTATAATTTATAAGTTATAAATAAAAAACCTCTACTTGTGTCCATATTTACATACCTTTTTGTGATTGGTTTGTAGGTCTAGCAAGATTGACACCCATTGTTGCTCGTTCATTACCTCAAAATCTGTCTCAGAGCTTGTTATACGCTTGATCCTAAAGGTTAGGGTAGTTGGGGTCAAATTTTTATAGAACACTAAAAAACAGGGTATATTTAAGCGACTAGCGACTATGTTTGCAAGGGTTGTAGCTTTATATTTCTGTCCTTTGTCATAACAAGTCTCTAATATAGCAAGTGGCTCGTAGCAATCAGGACAACATTCTATACTATCAATGTCAATCATGGCAATATTGTCATATTTCCTATGCCAATCGTTGTAGCTGCCATTACTAAATGCGTAAGTCCATCTAGCCATTTACAACCTTATTATTTTTTGGATAATTTAATATAGGATATTTTAATTCTTTAAATAACTTTTTTTTATCTTTTTTATTACCAATAACATATACATATCTATGTTTAGCACTACGAAAAATTCTTTTTGTTTTGTCTCCTAAATGATGTCTTGAATGTTTACCATTTTTACCTGCCATATCTGTTCTTGGTTTAGTTGTTCCTGTAAAATAAAAGTTAGTTGCTTGATAAATAAAACCAACATGATCTTGATTAGTGTCAGCATACGACACAATTATTTTTGGTTTAGGTAATAACTTTAAAGATTTTCCAACAAGCATAGATGCTTCATTTTTTAAATTATATTTTAAAACTAACCTATTTAATTCAATTACAAATGATTTATTATTTATACCAGCAATTCCTTTACATAAACTTGGTGAAGCTGGTGATCCATAACTTACAATTCCAACAAGTTCATTACTCAAAAATAAACCATAAGCAAAAGATATACTTGGCATACGTTTTGCATAATGTATATTTAAAATAAAAGGTTTTGTATCATTATAGTTAATTTTTTTTACCTCATATTTCATTTATTTTTTAATACTAAAATTATATTATCTTTTAGTTCTATATCTTTTTCTAAAGCAAATATTATATCAGATTGTTTTTGTATAAATTTTTTTTGTCGTTTAATTTCTTCCTTACATTTTTTAAGTTCATCAGGACAACCTATCTCATCAAACATTTTATCATTGGTCATTTTAATACTTCTATTTTTTTTACAACAGATCGTGGGTAAACTGTAGTGTTGCCAACTGTTAGTTCGCCATCATCATCAAAGCTATGCGAGGCAAATATAATAACTTTCTTTTGGTCCTTATGTAATAGATAACCTGTATCTTCACACCAAGAATATACCTGGTCCTTTGCTTTAGATAGCGTAAGCCACTCAGGATTTGATACAATATCCTGCCAATATAATCTTACTCTTTTATATTTAAACTTATTTGGTTTCTTCATACTTCCACCACGCTTTATAAAGATCATCAAGGGTTACTTCTTTTTTTGTAACCTCTAGTATCTTTTTTACCATCTTTGGTTTAGGAAATCTTTTTTCTTTTGACTCCAAACAATATCGTTGTGAATTAGTCGCTGGATTTATAGATCTTATTCCAAGCATAGTGCCAAGTGTATAATGAGATATACCTTGTTTCTTTCGCCATTCAGCTAGTGTCATTTTTCTCCTATTTGTTATACTTTAAGTATCTATATATCTTATATATTTTGTTTGACAATAGTTTATTTAATCTGTAAAACACCTTAAAAACAAATGAAAGAATATTTTAAAAATTTCAATGGGGGTCAAGGACTAGACCATTGGAGTCCTTCTTCAAGCCAAAACTTTACAAGGTTTGTGTTGAATTACTCTCTGCCTCAAGAATTGAGACGACTATTCTTGATCAGATACAAAGCTCCTTTCGGTAATTTAGTTAATAACACAACACAAAGATTAACTTGTGAGGTTTTGTTTGAGGGGGATAAAAAGATTACCCTCAAAAACAAAAATTATGACGATATATTTCAACAAGAATTAGACGATATAAATAAGAATACACCACCAGTAGATGACAAAGATAAAATAGCAAGAGAGCTTATGATTAGCTTTGCACACCCAACAATTAATAATATGCAGAAAGCTCTTAAAGAAATATTTAGTAATGAAAAGTTAGTCGCTGAAAGATATGTGTCTGCCAAACATAACGACATGGTCGTAGATATTATTGGTCGTATAGATTATGAAAGCAATGACAAGATAGGTGAAGCAAAAACAAAACCACCTACAATTAAAAAGAAGAAAGGCAAAGATGAATACTATATGGCATCAACGCAGCTACCAACAGATCCTGACCCAATGCACGTTAGTCAATTAGCTTTCTATTATCATTGCACAAAAAGAAAACCTTTTTTGTTTTATGTAAATGAAAACGAATACACAATTTTTGATAACACACACGATATGTTAAGAAATGATTATTTAGAATACCAATATGATTTACTCACACAAAGACTAAAAGCATGGGAACAACTAATTATATTTTGTAAAGGGGATATACAAAAGCTATCATCCTTTGCAGAACCACCAGAATTAAATCATCCTTTTTATTATAGGGATTTAATAGACGACCAAAAAAAACAAATCAAACAACTATGGGGGTTAGACACATGAGCATAAATCAAATAATAAATCAAAAGGATAAAGATTTATTTAATAAATGTTTGGAGGATTTAAAAAAACAAAAAGCAGTTCCTCAACATGGAAAGGATTATTATACAGTGGCTTCAAGACACTCTGTATTAATAAATAATTTTGTAGGAAGAGTTACAATAAGATCAGAGATAATAGAAGCTCTCTGTGATGAAACTAAAGTAGCAGTTAAAGTTATTATTGATATTAATAATTGGGGTTCTTTTTCAGGTCTAGCATTAGAAAGATATGATTCATCATTTATTAATAAAACAAGTGCATTAGAAAACGCAGAGACTTCTGCTTTAGGTAGAGCATTAGCTGCATTTGGTTTACATGGTTCAGAGTTTGCAAGTGCTGATGAATTAATTAATGCAAAGATGAATCAAAAAAAAACAAGTATGACAGGTATGCAATACTTAAAAAAGTTAGCCGAAACCACGAACACAAAAAAAATTCCACAACCTAGTGGTCAAGAACATGATGACAATCATGTCATGGCAATAGATAATATCGAAAAAGATATTAAAAATGCAAAGACTATTTATGAACTAAGAAAACTTAGAAATTATAAATACAGAGACGCATTTAATCTTGCTATGAAAAAACACCTTAGAGTTTATAGACAGTTAGATGATTTATATGGCACTAAGGAAACACAACTCAATACAGGAGGAGTTACACAATGACAGACAAGATATATATAAAACTTGTACATAACCAAGACAAGCAACAAGGAGATAATAGACCAAGTTTTGTTGCACCAATAAATCCAAAATCACCAGAGGGTAAGACCTGGAGAATAGGGGTAAAGATTGGAGATACATGGTACAACCAAGCAGGATTTGATGATCTTGACGAACAAGGTAATCCAACAGGGATTATTAATGTAGTCTTGACACCATCAAATACTGGTTCAGGGTCTGCCAAGCCGAGAGGACAGCAACCATCTTTTGCACCAAACAAGTTTGCAAAAGGTCAAGGATCAGGATATAACAAAACCAACTACAGATACTAATTTGTAGTTAAATGGTGTGGTGGAAGTTTTTTTAGAGCAGCGAATCATATTACCTCTTTCCCTTTCTGGTAATGCTCCCTCTTATTTGTTTTCTTCTGCCATGCCTTTAAAACAATATGAAAATTACAGAGCTTACAAACGAGATTAAGAAAAAGATAATCCAAGATCGTGAGAAAGATTATGGAGATTATGAATATAATTTTAGTATACTTGCAGAACTATTTACTTTAATATTAGCACCCAATTTAAAAAAAAAACTAAAGCCATATCAGGTGGCACATATTATGATGACACTTAAATTATTTAGAGCTACAAGGGGATTTAAAGCTGATAATTACACAGATTTATCAATATATAATGATATGGCATCTAATCTACACAAAAAAGATATAGACAAAAATGATAAAAACAGATAAATATTTGAGAATTAAATCTGGCGAAGCTAACTTTGAGTTGGTTGAAAGATTTGATGATGTAAAGAAAGCTGCCGACCCCAACGCACAAGGGGAAGTTGTAGAATGTAAAGTTGAGAATATTAAATTAGACTTTACCAAAGTAATAAAGGAGAAAGATGGAAGAGTTAAGAACTCGCCTTCAAAAGTACAGGGATCTTCAACAGAAGAAACATGAGAAGTACCTGGAAGCAAAGCAAAGAGTATATAAGTATCAAAAAGATTCTTATAGATTGCTTTGGAAAATAGAGAAGGCAAAAGAAGAATTGATGAGAGCATAGCTCATTAATTTATATTGATAAAAAAAACAAGAAAAACTGTAGGGGATTTATGTCTTTAATTAATCAAGAGTTTCAAAAACATATCAAAAAAATAAACAACAACGATTTTATTTACAAACATAAGATCGCTTTTTATTTACTATCAGAGCAACAATACAAACTATATGAAGAGGGATTTAAAGTTGGTTTTGAATTAGCACAACAAAAAATGTCAAATCATATTACAGAAATCAAACAGACACACATAGTACCTATCAGTACAGAAAGAAAAATTATTGGTTATCAATTTAGAAAACCTAGAAAAGCAGAGATAGAATCTGTGATTAATAAAGTTTGCATTAAGTATGAAGTAAGTAAGAAAGAATTATTTACCAAGACAAGAACTAGAGATATTGTCAGAGCTAGAAATATTATTCACAATATATTAAACGAAAGATACAAGATGAGTTTAACAGAGATAGGAAAAATTTTTGGACAAGATCATACTACAGTTTTAAATTCTATTCAAATGAAACAAAAGAAAGAACACTATTGGTATGACAATCAAACTATATGGCAAGAGTTTGACGAACTAACTAAGTCCTAGCGTAGTTAGGTTTCTTACCTTTTCTTGGTCGTCTCTCAGCAGTTTTCTTTCTTGATACAGCAGCACGTCTTTGACTTGGAGACATAGCTCTAGCTTTTGCAGCAGGTACACATTTAGGATAGTTTCTTCTTTTCTCTCCCTTGCTTCTACCACATTTTGGAAAGCCACCACCTTTTTTAGGATTGGCAATGTCTACCCAATTAGCTCTGACCCAAGATCGTAAACCTTTTGACATTACTTTCTTTTTTTTCTTTTTGCACCTTTAGGTTTTATTCTGCCACTACATACACCAGCAGCATACATATTAGCATACGCTGATGGGTACACCTTAAATTTTCGCTTCGCTGCTGCCTTTCCTCTTGGACAAAGTTTAGCCATTTCTTCTTCTCTTACCTTGTCTTAGTTTTCTAAAGTCAGCTCCTGTGATCCTGTCTCTAGGTTCAGCAACACGAGCAATCTTCATTTGTTTTTTGCTATATTTTTTTTTACCTTTACCTGGCATTATTTTTTACCTTTCTTTTTTTTCTTATCCATTTTCTTTTTTTTACCCATAGGTTTCTTCATCTTTTTTCCATAGTGTCCTGGCATTGTTTCTCCTTTTTTAAGTTACAATATTTATCAAAACAAGAACCATCTTTACCATCATGGCAAAAATACTTCTTAGTATGAGTTATAATCCATCCACCCATAGTGTTCAATAGTTCTTTTTTACACCATGTGCAATATCCACAGATAAACTCTCTGTATTTACTTTTGTTCCAAGTCTTTTTTCTTGGCATTTCTTTTACTAAAATTAGTAAAGTCCATAGTTAGAACATCATTTATTTTTTCATTTAAACGATCTATCCAACCAATAAATTTATATATAATTTTATCTAGCATCTCCATCTTCTTCTTGCTTGTCTTAGTCTTGAGTTAGGATTTTTAGCAGCTTTAGGAAATCTTTTCATCTGACCTGCTGATCTTGCACAATAAGATTTTCTTCTAGCTTTTTCTCTTGCTGTCAATCCACTTTTCTTTGTTACAGCAGTTTTAAGTTTTGATCCAGGATTTTCTCTTCGGTATCTTGCAACACCAGCTTTGGTCATACCTGCACCAGACTTGGTTGATCTGTAATACTTTTTACTTCTTGGTGGTTGTTTGTCTCTTCTTGTCATAAATTAATCCAAACTTGCTATACTCGTTATTTTTTTTTCTCCTGAATATTCATCAGTTATAACAGTTGCCTTAACTTTTGCACATTGAAATTTTGCATTTGACGATCTCTCGCTTATTCTTTTCATTTTAAGGCAAGTTGCCATCTTCTGATCTTGTATATATAAATGTTCTT
>VTLG01001349.1_pt1 | contig 13353 bp, 4 predicted proteins | sample 4694571 | NCBI WGS metagenome assembly VTLG01 (sample SAMN12604809, study PRJNA352737) | marine metagenome | biome: ENVO:00000447; feature: ENVO:00000209|ENVO:00000569|ENVO:01000036; material: ENVO:00002151; isolation source: viral sequences binned using virsorter ... | reverse complement strand
AAGAATTGTAAAACTCCACCACCACTAGATTCTGCTGCTTTTATTTGACATAAATCTGAAACATTATTACCTTTGAAATCAATACGAGGTGTATTGCTTGTTTTGTTAAAAGAAATGCTTGTTGTGCCATCTGTAACATCAAATTTTCCAGATGGACTTGTTGTACCTATACCAACGTTTGTATCAAAAGTAACTGCACCAGCAGAATCATTATCACTAATGCGTAAATTAGCACCATTACCATATATGTCCCATTTACCAGTTCCATTACCAGCATAAAGTCTTATATAATCATTAGCACTAGAACTATTAGTAATAAATTTACCGGTTGTAATAATGTTTTGAGAACCAAAATCAGGAGAAATTTTATTTCCAGCTATTGCTGCACTATTACTAATATCGGCATTACTAATTTCATTATCTTTAATACCTTGAGAATTTATTTTTGTTAATGTCATTTATGCTCCCTCCAATGTTGCTACTTTTGTTTCTAATGTTTCTATTTTTGTAATCGCTTCTTGTAACGCAGCAGTAAGTAAGGGCACAAGTTTACTTTTATCTATTTGTTGATAAATTGGATCTCCTTTTTTATAGTCTTTTGAATCTTCAGTTGCTACTGCATCTTTTGTTCCTGTTACGGCTTCTGGAACTGCTGTTACTTCATGAGCTATAAAACCATCAACTGTTGTACTTGAGTTGTTCTTCCAATTAAATCTTGATGGTTTTAATGTTTTCAATCTTGTAATACCATCAGATATAGCAGTTATGTTTTCTTTTAATCTGTAATCTGAAGAGGTGTTGTAAGTTGTTCCTGATGAGCTAACTGTAATAGAACCCCTTATATCATCATCGGCATCAAATCTAATCCTGTACGCACCACCAGATACTTCATTATTAAAATACATCTGAGAGCTACCACTATTCGTTGATGTATTTTTAAATTGGACAGAACCATGTACGTCTAAATGATCATTTGGACTTGTTGTACCAATACCAACTCTTCCACTCGGAGTTATACGCATCCTAGTAACAGCACTAGCTCCGTTATAACCTCTAAAGTCAATATACCCATGGTCAGTAGAACCACCTCTAGAGGTTATCATTAAAGTATCACCTACAAAATCTATATTTCCATAAGTCGAAGTACCACCGGTATCAACTAATTGTATTCCCGGATCATTTGCTCTAATGTCAAGCATAACTCCCGGCGAGGTAGTTCCAATACCAACTTTTCCATCATTTGTTATACGCATACGTTCAGTATTATTAGTTCTGAACGTCATTGGATGATTCGTTATTGTTCTAATAACAAAAAAGTTTGAATTATCAGAGGTAAAAAATCCAGCATGAACATTAGCATCATTATCAGCCAAATGTAAAGCAGCACCTTCAGTACCTTCTCTTATACAAAATTCACCAAATACGCCACTACTTCCTAAAACAGTATTAGTTGTTCCGAGAAACAACCTTCCATGTTCATCTATACGCATACGTTCAGTAATGTCACCTTGACCACTGTTCGCAGTTGTATCTACGTTAGCTGATGTGTAGAAAGCTAAAGCTCCCGGTGCGTTACTAACAGCTGTACGAATACTATAGATTGCAGATTGAACACCAGCACCATTTTCGTTCCACCATTGAATACCACTTTGTTTTTGAGCAGTACTTGCTGTTGATCTAAATACTAAAGCTTTTTGATCTCCGTCTATTTGTAAATCACCAGTAGTTATTAGTTTTGTGCCTGAATGATTAGTAGTATCTTCAACTACACTAACTCCATGTAATAAATTACCATTCGAATCTATACGTAGCTTTTCCTGTGGAGATGATGGACCACCGCCTGATGCAAACTGTAGAGTATTAGCAGCTCTTGCATATACCATTGCTCCACCATTATTAAATTCTAATGTTGGATCTGCGGCTTCAAATCTGATATTTCCAGATACTCCTAATTTTTGACCCGGAGATGTTGTACCTATACCTACGTTTCCAGTTGCTGTGGCGATTGTAAGTTTATCTGAAGGTGTACCTCCTCCACTAGCCGTTTTTATATTAAACCTTGAATTTTCTCCATCACTTTCTAAAATTACACCTTGAAGCTCACTACTTCCATTAGTTCCATCAATTTTTATTGATCTTTTTGCATCTGCACCACTAGCTCCTAAATGTAAATTATTTGATGGACTTTCTGTACCTATACCTATATTTCCAGTTGTACTTATATTCTGCGATCCAAAATCCGGACTAATCTTTGTACCAGCTATTGCTGCGCTAGCATTAACGTCCGCATTAACTATATCTAAAGAAGCTAATTTTGACTTAGCTATAGCTGCACTTGCACTTACCTTATCGTTAGTAATTGCACCACTTTGAATTGTGGCTGTTGAAACTGTGTTATTACTTGGAGTACCTATATTTACAGAGGATCCTTGGGTGACAATAAAGTAGTCAGAACCACTAGCAGGGGCACTGGCAAATATAATGTCATTACCGTCAATAGCAAATCCTTCGCTTGGAGAGGTTCCACTATTAGGTTTCTGAATGACTCCATTGATGCTAACAAGTAGTTGTTGTGCATATTGATCAGGTGGGTTAGATAAAGTAAATCTTGTAGCTGTTCCATTAAATGTTGCACTTCCTCCTCCAGATCCAGAAGAACTAGATATTGTATTTAGTAAGAAATTACCGGGAGTAGCTACATCATCCCAACTAGAACTAGATGCGTTATACACCTTCATCTTGTTGGCAGTAGTATCAAAATATAAATCTCCATCGTCGTTATTACTGGTAGGAGCTGATGCTGCTACTCGGTATCTTTCTTGGAAACTTTGGATACTTCCACTTAATTTATTAGCTTCTTCTTCGTTTATAAAATATTTATGGTAATCATAAGTATGAGCTGTACCTGTAGTTTGTACTTGTAAACCTACGTTAGCTGGCAAGACAAATGGGTTTGCATTAGGCTGCCCATCTACAGTTGCTCCACCTCTTAATGCAGAGGGAAAACCATTTATAATTACAGCGTCAGATCCACCAGCTCTGGTAGCTAATGTTCCTACGCCACTTGAATTAACTGAAATACCTGAAGCATTGCTTATAGATACAACAGTTCCAGCATTACCGCTAGGATCTGGATGAGATGTTGGGAAATTATCTTTATCTGCTATCGCAACAAAACCACCTAATGCGTTAGTAACAGTAAGTATTCTGTCATTAACAGCTTTAGATGTAGGAAACTCAGTATCACTATCAGTAGTTAAGGACGTAGCCTTAGTCATACCTTGAGTAATATTTAAGTTTGTTGTTGTAGCTGATAAAGCTGTACTGCTTGCAAGTTGTGAAGCAGTTTGAGATTGCATGCCAGCTAAAGTTGTAAGCTCACTATCTAAAGGTTGCTTACCATCTATCTGAGATTGAATATCAGAAGTTACATTAGTTGTATAGTTAATCTCTGTAGCGGTTGCAGTTACATCACTAAGAAATGTTTTCTCAGCATCTGTAAAGTTATTAGTATCACTATTTGATTCATATAATGATTTAATTTCAGAAGCTGTTTGATCAGCTGTAGCTGCTGTTTCAATATTATTTAACTTAGTATGATCAGCATCTGTAAAGACATTACTATCTGTAGCTGATTCTACAAGTGTTCTAATTTCAGCTGCTGTTTGATCAGCAGTAGCTCCTGATTCAATACCATCTAATTTTGAACCATCTGTTGATACATCTCTTCCATCGACAGTTCCAGAAACAGAAATATTTCCTGTTAATGATAAATTTTGTGTACCAAACGATGGGTCAATTTTAGTTCCCGCAATCGCAGCTGAAGCATTAATGTCGGCATTGACTATGGTTCCATCAGCTATGTCTCCAGAAACTATTGTTCCGTCGAGAATCATTGTTGATGTAACTGATCCTGTATCACCTGTAGTAACGACAGTACCTGATACGTTTGGTAAGTTTATAACTCGGTCTGCTGTAGGATCTATGACACCTAATCTTGTTTCATTAGCGTCAGTTGTTGCTCCTTCAAAAACGAGTCCCATCCCTTGTCCAAATTCTAAGTCACCTTGCATTTGGGTATCACCCAACGAACTCATTGCGTTGTTATCAACCTCTTGGGCAACATACAGAATTTGGTCTATATTATCGTTTAAGTCTTCCGCCTTAATTGCTGAACCGGGATAGAAAGTAGCTTTCTTATTATCGTTATCAGTATTTCTAAAGATAATAATTCTAACTCCATTACCGGGTGCGGAGTTAAATTGAATTGTTGTAGCGTTGGCGAAAGTATATGTAGATGTAGCTTGAGTCGCGCCGTCAAGTTTTACTTGTACGTCGGTCTCCTGTAAATATGGGAATGTGAAATTGTAGAGAACGGTTGACCCGTTCCCTGTATATGTATTTTGTGTGACAGCCATTTACGCTTTTTTGTAGTTTGACTGAGTGGATTATTTGGATATGTTTTTTATTTCTTCTACTTGTGCTTCTAGCTTAGATACTCGGTCATAAGCTCCTCGTTTTCTTGCCTTATCAGCTAGTAAACCTAATTCATGTGCATTAGATAATGCTTTTGCTTTACCACCTAATTCTGGATCTTCTAATAACATCATCCAAGCTTGTTTCTTTGCTCTTCTTAATATCTCAAAAATATGTTCACCATGTTCAGTATTTCTAGTTTCGTAGCTTTGACCTTTTGCCCTATCTTCTTCCATCTTAATAATGGATTCTTTCATATCTGGGTACTTTGCAAATAATTCTGTAAGCTGTGCTTCAACATTTTGCTGCCCCATATAAAAACGATATTTAGACTTAAGATCAGGATGTGTTTCTAATGATTCACCGTTAGGTCCACTATGAAAAGTTTGTTTTAAATTAAGACCACTTCTCATTAAAAGTTCTCTAGTTTCATTAGAACTTCCAACGTTTAAATTAATTGGCAAAAATCCATTAACAATACGTGTAGTTGGATCCCAATCTCTTAATATTTCACCGTTAAGTTCGTCATATCTATAAGGAAGTATATTGTCTTTAGTTATAAGATCTGCCCATAAGTTTCTATTACCTATACTTTGCCAAAAACCAGATTCCAATTCTCGTATTCCGGGAGAAACAATTTTACCTATTTCATTCCTTAGTCCACTAAGAGGGATTTGGTTGTTTACAAAGTTAGCAGCAACTCTAGGTGCATCATTACCTTGTGATGTAAATAAATCTGAAAGTTGTACAATACCAGCTAAGAATGATTTATTAATAACGTTGGCACTAATCATGTAAGAAATCTTACCGAACCAATTACCAACCCATTCATCACCCATAACTTTTTGTGCATCAACTATATCTCCCATAAGACCTAACATTCCATTAAAAGGTTCTAATGCTTCATAGCTAATATATGAGTCACCAATTTTAAATGATCTTGGTTCCCATCTACCAACAGTTCTCCAAGATTCTCTAAGTTGTCTATCAGGAGGACCATTGCCAGTTATGTTTCCATTAAGTGCAGCTAATGCCATAACACTTGTAAAACCATAACCAATAGCCATTCTGCCTTTCATGGTTGCTTTGGCTATATCTAAATCGGCTTCAGATTTTATTCCATACTTAATCATGTCAGGATGATCCCAACTTTTTGACATAATGTCTACGTGCTCAGTAATAAAGTTATTAAGTATTGGAGTATATTTTGATGTCATTGTTAAAGCGTTAACACCAGTTCTTGCAAACAAAAAGAAAGGTCTAAGGTATGGTGCTCTTTCAAAAACTTTATCAAAGTCTCTAGCTACGCCTGTTAATTCTTTAGTTAATTTAGCTTCATCAGAAGCAAACTTAGCCATCTCATCTGAAATTTGTCCGTCAGATGTAAACACTCTATTTTCAAAATCTATTTCTGCTTTTTTAACTAAATTATCTAGATCAGCATCAGATACTACTAAACCTTGTGATTTGATTTTGTCATATACATGATTAAAAGCTAATTGTCTTTGTCTACCTCTACCAATTATTTGAGTAAAGAAGGTATCCATTGATCGCATTATTCGAGGACCATAATTAAATACAGGCATCTTGTTAATACCTCGCATAGAATTAGAAAGTTTAGCCATAGCTTTGTCACCTAATGTTCCGTAGGTTTCAGCCCAAGCCATCATTCCATCCCACTCGACATCTTTCTGATTCTGTATATATCCTCTAAATCCATCTTCTTTCATTGCATATGATTGAAAATCAGCAACTGCTTTTTTCCAAGCATCATTACGTGCATCAACCATGCCACCAATAGAAGCAAAAGCACCTCTTAAAACAGTATCGTCAGCTTGACCAAATGCACCAAGAATAGTAGCTACAGGACGCATAGTTGTTCCTAATCCTGTACCAACTAATGCACGAACAGGAGTTTTTGGACCAGACAACATTGAGTTAACACCCATTGTCATCATTTCGTTTACTAAAGCATTTCTATGAAACTCATCTCCATTTCTATAACCTCTAAGCTTTTTCTTAAAAAATGCTTGAAAATCTTTAAATGTTTGTGTGCTTCCATTTGCTTCAGCAGAAAAATGTAAGAAACCTTCTAGTAGTGCATTTTCTGGATCAGTTTTAATAATCTCTTTCATCATGGCTGTATCACTTGCAGCCTGATCTGATGCTCTAGCTATCAATTGTCTTTTACTTAATCCACCTGTAGTTCCAGATCCAAATCCTTTTAATCTTGCAGACGCAGCTGCACTGGCTTCTTTTCTTAATCTACCTAATGCAGTATATCTAGCAAAAATACTATCTAATAATGAGCCATCAGCAGCTGTATCTACTTGATCAGCAACACTTAAAGCAGCTTTAGAAAGGTCTCTTGCTTCAAATGTCATTTGACCAACTATTGCATCAACAGCATCAATCTGTGCCTTACCTAAAATTGGTAATGATTCATCTAATTGAATCTTGTCTGTAGGATCACCTATATATTTAAGTAACTGTTCTTCAGGTACATCTATTAATCTGCTATGACCTGACTCATCTAAAAATTGTATAAGGTTTTTATATGCTCTAGCTTTATCTTGATCAATAGCTTTGCTGGTTACTTTATCAGCCAGTCTTTGATAACTAGGGCTTTCTTTTAATATTTTTTCAAAAGAGTTTATTTCATCTAACATCATTCCGGGAGCACCATATTCTACACGGCGAATGTTAGCTTCAGTCATACCTCCCCTTGGGGATCCATATTTTTGACTTGGATTATTTCTAATTTCAATCATGTCTCTGACTGATTCAACAGGATCTCCAGATGTTGATAACGCTTGGTTATCAGTTACATCTCCACCTTTGTAATAAGCTGGATTCTGTCTTGGTTTTCCTTTAGAAATATCAAGTTCAAGTTGTTCAACTTGTAAATCTTTGTTTGCTTGACCTTGTTGTCTAGCTCTTCTAGTTAAGTCTCTATATTCACCCCAATCAACATCATTCTTTTCAGCAAATTCTTGCATTAGATTTTTCTTTATTGAATCATCTAATTTTTCCCAAGGCTTTGCTTTCATTCTCCATTCATCAATAGAGTAAGCTCCTTTATCAGCTCCAATTGGAGTTAACTGATTTCGGTTAAATGTTATTGTTGCGGACTTTTGTGTTTGAGGATTTACAAACTGAACTTTTATTTTACCTTTTTTATCTTTACCTACAATTGTTCCAAAGTTATCTCTATCAGATGCTTGGACTCTAGTGCCTACATTAAAGTCACTTTTTGTAAGTGCATTTTTAAACTTTCTGTATTCTGATCTTTCAAAAGCTTGTTTAGCTCCACTTTCTACGTATTGTTCTCTTAATAAATAATCAGCATCGCGACTGTTATCAAGAGCTTTTTGTATTGGATCAGCATTACCTGTAATTTGTTTAGCAGATTTTTTAGCATTTTTAGAAATTGAACGTAATCCCCATCCAGCTCCTTCAAAAGCTAAATCAAGAAAACCTCCAATTCCTAATCCTTCTCCCATGTTGTAAAGAGATTTTTGAGCTGGAGACATTGTTTCTGTAGTAGCTAAAGGCTCTAAAACCCCTGCTTTACTAGGAAACGTATCAACTAAAACTCTTGCTAAATTACCTTCTTGTGATTGGTTGCTAATAGCATCATATGTAGCACCTTGTACGCCAGCAATACCTACTCTTCCAAGACGACTTGCTCTTGCAGCAGTAGCCAAACCTTTCAGACCTTTAACGCCCCACATAACTTTACCTGTACCGACAAAGCCACCCACCATTTCAATACCTGTTCTAAGGAAGTTTCCCCAAACTGTATGAGTTACTGGTTTCTTTTTTATTAACCAAGGAGCATCATATTTCCAAGGATTTTTTGGGTCTGTTGGTTGGTAAAATCTTTTATCTAATAATTTAGGTAAAGATCCTACACTGTTATAAAGATCTACTGCCCCACCAACAACAGCACTACCTAGCTCTTTAACATTTTCTTTTAATCCAAATTGTTTTGGATCAGGTGTTGTTGAAGTTGGAGTTGCAGTTGTTTGTTGGAGTGCAGCTTCTTGTTCGGCTTTCTTTTCGTCTTGTTCGGCTTCTTCTTTTAAATGATATTGGTATGCTTGCTGGTCATAATCTGAAAATTTTTGACTACTATCCATCGACTAAATCTGTGAATGTTGAATTTATTTCGTCAGTAAATTGGAATGGTCTAAAACCTTTTTCGGCTAAATCCATTTGCCAAATACTTTGTTTAACTTCTTGTATTATCCTTCCTCTGCCTTCTCTTTTTGGCATGTCTGCTACTTCTTCTTGTCTAACTTTAATTAGGTTTCTAATGTAATTTTCTAAATTAGAAAAAGATTCTTCTCCTATAGGATCAGATACAACAGCCATACCTAGTTGATCAATAAATTTACCAACTTTTGTATCAGGTAAAGGTGTTACTTTTTTACGTGTTCTTCTAGATTTTTTAATTGGTGCAGCAAGACAATGTCCAACTCCGGGAATACACTCAACCATACCGTCAATAGCAAAGTTAGAAGAATCAGTAAATAATTTATCCCTAAATATATTTCTTTGTTTATCCTCATCAAAAATATCTGCTTCAGATACAACACCATTCGCTATTCCTCTTTCAATATCTATCTGTGTTAACCCGTAGGCTCCAGCTTCAATAACTGAATTATTAGCGAACATGTTTTGTAATTCAGATACTTGTATTTCTGTTAATGGAACACCATAAGTTTCAAAACCATTTCCAGTTCTAAACACGTTGTGAGGATTTTCAGAATCGTAATTATAAATATCCTTGGTAATTAAAGAATCTAACATTAATTTATTAGCATCTAAATCAGCATTGTATTTTGAAGCTGTGTTTTCAGTAGCTCTAAATGTTCTAGATAATGATGGTTTATTAGTTACAAGTTGTCTATTTTCTGATGAAACAGCAGTAACAATATTTGCTAATCCGGGTCTCTCTATTTTGACACCAGTAACTTGAGTTGCTATATCCCATACATCTTTATCTTTTACTACTTCTGCTGCCATTTGTAATTCTAAAGGTGGTTGACCACCATATTGAACCCAATTAAGCATTGCAGATTTTTCTTTAGAAGTGAAAAATGTAGGATCATTTAAGTGACTAGGATTTTTTAATAGCTTAGTTTGTATTCCCATAACACGTTCATCTTTGGGAATATTTTGTAAATGAGTAAATTGAAAATCATCACCTTTACGATCTGTAGTACCATAAATTCTTTCACCATTTTCAATCATTTTTTCATACGCTGCTTCAGCTGCATCTAATGTGGTAGCTGCATTACTATAGTCTTTTGAAATAAGTAATTCTTTATAATATTTAAAAAAATCATCTTTACCTTTTGCAACCATCTTTTGTACTTGCCAGTCTCTACTTACTGGATCAAGAGTAGATTGTCCGGCTATTTTTGCAATTGTTGATGATACTCGTTTATAAGCAGCATCTACGTTAGATACATCAAATCCCAAAGCTTCGTTAGTTTTTGATAAAAACTCTCTTTGTATGTTTGTTGAGTAATTATTAAGTTCCAAAGCTCTTATACCAACAGCAGAATTAGCTTTATTATTTAAAATTTTTCTTGCTATTTGATCAGCAATGGGTTCTCTATTTTCTGCATCTACTAAAGGTTTAAAAACTATTTCAGCTTCTTCAGGAGTTAAGCCATGACGTTTTGTATATGCTTCTTTAATTTCTCTATAGTCAGGAGCTAAAGCTACACCATCAGGTCTTAATGATCCTTTAGATAGTAAATCCTGATAAGCAAGCACAGTTGCTTCATCTAATTCATTCTTTCTAATAGTGCGATCTCGTGCATTCTTTTGATTAATCTTAGGTAAAATACTATCGTAAAATTCAAGTTCTCCAGCTTCTTTAAAAAACTTACGCATACTAACTTCATTGCCATTATGACCTTTTACCATGGTGTTCGCAAATTTATAAAAGTTTTGGTACGTTAAATTCTCTTCATCACTCCAAAACCCTTTTGTTCCTTTTACATATAAACCACGAGCAATACCACCGTTGCCACTTTCAATTATATTTTTGTTAAGGATTACATCGTGTGCACCTCTCCAATCTAAATCTTTATCTAAAAGACCAAGAAACTTTTCTTGATCTCCTTCATTACTTATTCTTAAATCATTGGCTTGAACAATATCAGCATATTCACTTCTTTGTAAACCAACAAAACGATCAATATCACTGACCATTTCATTTAAAACAAATTGTGGACTATAGCCCAATTGCATCATTCTTTTTGTTTGTTGATCTTGCCAACTACTTAATGCTCCATTTACTTTATCTCCAGTAACATCAGTTTTATCAAGTTTAAGTTCATTGAAAGTAGCATTATTATGTTGTGGAAACTTATGTGTTGCAGCCCAATTTTCAAAATCTCTGTCTTGTTGACCTGACTTTATATATTGATTCCACTGGTTTTTTTGCATTGCGACTCCACGCCAGCCACCTAATGCTTTATCTATCTTGTGTTTAGGAATATTAGGATGTTTTTGTTTTAAAACTTCAGCTAATGGTACACCTGATTTTAAACTTTCTTTTTGAAGATTATAGATTTGATCACTACCTAGACCTAATATCTCTCCAACTTTAACTGTTTGTAACGCAGAGTTTTCTAAAATATTTGCACCACGTTTCTTTTCAAAATCTATGACGCTTCTAAACGCTGTTACTGATAAATCTTTTAATTTATTAAATTGTTCATATTGTCTTCTTGCTTCTGTTTCTCTAGTTTGTGCATCCTTTATCCCAGTTTCATAATGCTGTAATTCTGCTTTATGATATATGTCCCTAAAATTTTCTAATAAACCCTGATTTCTATTTCGTTGCTGTGCTTCTTTAGCATAATTTTTATCTATAGCTGCTTGTACAGCTTGTCTATTATTATAGTTTTGATCACGTACTTCTTTCATTCCTCTGATAGTACGTTCAGTTTCTATCAGTTGTTTATTAGTTTCATCAGGGACATCAAGAGGATCAAAGCCTTTACTTTTGGCGTATCCTCTAAATGTTAAATTTGCCATTGTTTACATTAGTCCTAATGCGAATGCTCCTAAACCAGCTATCATACCTATTGGTCCACCAGCCATAGCACCTAAACTCGACATACCCGCAGTAGCAGTACCAACTGCTAAACCAGTAGCTACTCCACTTAATGCAGCTCCCGGTAAAACGTCGGCTGTTGTCATTAATGATTGAGTAGCACCTTTAATTGGAGCTGGAGGTATGTTAGGTTTTTGTGGATTTTGATATTCAGGTGTAGGAATATCTAGTGGTTTAAAGTTTTCCAAATCTAAAGCATCTCGACCTATTGAGGGATCAAGCATACTTAATGCTTCAGCTCTCATATCTGCTTCGGTTTTATCTCTAAGAATATCTTGTTTATTCATTTCAAAAGCATTCACAGCACTATCAAGAGAAGCTTCAAGAATGTTTTGATCCATATTAAATTGTGTACCTAAATTTTCTAAATCGAAATCTATTTCTTTTAGACTTAATCCAGCTTTAGTTTGTCCAACTTCTAAATCTTGTTCAAGTTTACGTACATCAAGTTCAGTAGTAGCAATATTATCAGATACACCTTTTTGTATTCTATTTAAATTAATCTGTTTTTCTGCATCTGAAATAGTTAGACCTCTATTAATTTCATCAACTTGCATTAAAGCTTTAGTAATACCTTGTACACTACTAAAGTCAATTTGTTGTTCAGCTAAAGCAGCTTTTTGTGTGGCACTCAAAGCCATAGCTTGATTCTGTTTCATGCGAGCATCAGCTGCATTTTTACCACGAACAATAGTTTCAGCTACGTAGTTTTGCTGTCTACCTAGTTCAGCTAAAACTGTTTGAACTGCTTTACCTTGTGATCTACCAGCCTGTGATAATTGAGCTTGACCAGCCGCTTGTAAAGCTTTAACTTCATTTTCAACTTGTTGGTTAGCAGCATTACGTTGAGCATTAGTCTGCTCACGTCTAATCATTTCATTTTGATAATCAACTACTTGATTTCGTGTTTTAGTATCAACAACTAAATTAGCTTTTTGAAATTTTCTTTGTGCTTCAGCAGTAGCTAAATCATGAATAGTAGTAGCTTCACGGAACGCCGCTGCACCTTGTGTTCCAAGAATACCTAATTGAACATTAGCAGTATCATATTCTGCATTTTCAGTTGCCTGACTTAAATTAAGTAATTGTTTTTCAACCCCGTATTCAGTGTTAGCTTCTTGTGATTGGAGATTTAGTTTAATAGCTGCTTGCTCAAATCCTTTAGATCCTGTAGCTTCATATAAATCCTGTACTAAAGATTGATTTTGAAAAGCATTTTGAATAAAGGTTTCATCTAAAACTGTTTGTTCTCTAACTAACGCATCATTATATTCAAGCTCATTAAAGTCTAGTTGTTTTAAATATTGTTCTTGGTTCTTTTCATAAACGGCATCTTGTTGATCCCATTCATATTGTTGTATTGATTTTCCTTGTTCCCAATTTTGTTTAGCAGTTTCTTCCTGATATGCTATTGATTTTTTATCAGCTGCTTTTTGCAAATCTAGTTGTTCTTTAGCAAATTCGTATGCGTCGTGCATAGTTCCTTTTTTAGAACCATCTGCATTAAAAGTTTGAACGTACTTTTTTTTATCTTTATCCCACTTTTTACCAGTAGTAAATTCATAATTTTTTTGATCAAGTTTAAATTGTTTTTTGATCTGTTCGTTCTGAAATTTAATTATTTTGTTAGAGCTTCCTCCTCCTCCTGACATTATGTCCTCCTATAGAAACGTGGTGAGTAATATCCTTCCCACATCATTGATGCTAGTGAAACAGGGAATGGTGAATCACTAAAA
>VTLG01010730.1_pt1 | contig 13355 bp, 12 predicted proteins | sample 4694571 | NCBI WGS metagenome assembly VTLG01 (sample SAMN12604809, study PRJNA352737) | marine metagenome | biome: ENVO:00000447; feature: ENVO:00000209|ENVO:00000569|ENVO:01000036; material: ENVO:00002151; isolation source: viral sequences binned using virsorter ... | reverse complement strand
TAACAGGTACATTTGCACCACTTAATCAAATACTTGGACTTTTCTATTAATTTTTGTATATTTATATAAAGTATTAACAAAGTGTTATGTCAAAAAAGTTAAAAAATGTAAAAGCAGTCAGAGAGATGATTGCCGGAACACATAAAACTCAAACTAAAACTAATGTTAGTTTTGGTGAGAAAAAAACCTTCGTCAAAAGAGAAGTTGGTGATAGATGGACTGATGATGATGGTACTCTTTGGGAACAAAAAAAAGGTTACAAAGTTAAACTTGGTAAACTTTCTGAGTTAAGACAAAACTTAAATAAGTTTCCAAATTGTAAAAAAGAAATTTGTACTTGTACAAACCCTAAACGAAACGACATCAAAATGAAAACAATTCATGGGATGTGTTTCGATTGTGTTATTGAAATGGAACACAAATTAAAGATAGAGGGTAAGTATGAGGAGTATGAAAGAGAAAAAATACTTGCTAATATGAAATCTTGGTTAAAAGGAGCTGAGGTTGAAAAAGAGGCATTAAAAACGGCATTAAAGGCGAAATTCGTTAATGAAGATGGTTCAATAGAAGAATGGAACGAGATGTCGTGGGATGAAGTTGAAAAGAAGATTGATAACGAGTTTCGTCTTTTTAAAGAAAACTATCTCAAAAAATGGGAAGAGAAGAAATGAAAACCTTTATTAAGGAAACTTACGAATCATATAAAACAGATGGTGTTCCTCACACATTAGCGTTGGAGTACACCATTTCTGATGTATACGAAAGATTAGTTTCAGAAGGACTAATGAACGAAGACCTTCGTAAGTGGTTTGGTAAAGGAAAGACAGGCACTGCCTCAGGCGGTGGTTGGGATAGATACGGAAGTGATGGTCAAAAGTTAGGTAAGTGTGGTGATGGTAAAGAAGGTGGAGCATATGCAGCTTGTTTATCACAAGAGAAAGCAGCAAAACTTGGACCAAAAGGTAGGGCAGCATTTGTAAGAAGAAAAAGAGCGGCACAGAAAAAAAGTGGTGACGCTAAAAAAGGTGGAAACAGAAGTAAAGGTAAAGCACCCACTAATACTAAGACAGGAGCATAAATGAATCCAAAACTAAATAAAAAAGTTAAGAAATTTTTAGACGCATACTTTAAAGGTACATCTGCGTCCTCACCAGAAGCGCATCACGCTTTAATGTTTATTTTAAAAGGTGCATTAACAGACGCAAACTTTCATAGTACATCTAAGAAAGTAGATAAACTATTTCCAAAAGCTAAAAATGCAAAATACTTTGGTAAACGAGATTGGGAAGATAGTCTTGAAGATAAAGGTGTAGATATTGCAACAATGGCAAAATGGGATGGACACGATATTATTGACGCAATCGGATTCTTTGTATCAATGTATGTAGGTAGACCCCTTGGTTCAAAAATTGAAGCTCTTAAAAATGAATCTTTTAAAAGAGAACACAAACTATTAGAAAACTTATCTGTTCTTGTTGAAAAGAATGTTCCTACAAATCCATCTAAATGGTCTTACTACAAATCACAAGCTAAAAAGAAGTTTGATGTATATCCATCAGCATACGCAAATGCATGGGCGGCAAAACAATATAAAGCCGCGGGTGGTGGATGGAGAAAAACTAAAGGTGAAAGTATAAAAGTTCCTGAAGAAGATACAGTAAATGAAAAAGTTTCTGTATTTGATGAAAGACATTTTGGTAAAAAAGGTATCATCATTATGATTGATGACAACGGAAAGAAAATATCAGCAATCTTCAAAGACAAAAAGAACGCAGACAAATTTAACAGAAACAATCCATCAGATATTAAAAAACTTTTACAATTAGCAAAAGCTAAAAAGTTTCCACGAACAATTGATGAGTCAGTAATCAATGAACTCACAATCGGAAAGATGGCTAAAAAATATAAAAATAGAGATAACTTTATATCTGCTTTTTTTAAACACATGAAAAAACACTATGGTGATTCTTTTAAAGATTTTGAAAAAGATAAAAAATATAGAGAAACTATCGGTAAAGCTTGGGATAGAGAACATGGTGTTAAAGAATCAGTAAACGAAGTATCAGATTCAGAAATCAAAAAAAGTATTAAGAAAAAAGAAAGAGGTGGACCATATACTATTATAGCTAGAAATGGAAATAGGATAGTTGCCCACTCACCAAAATCTTATGATAAAGTTCAAGATGCGATTAAGATGTATCACAAATTAAATAAGAAACATGGAAGAAGAAGTTCGGTTTCTATTGAAGATGGATATGGTAGAACTGTATTTATGGAATCAACAATCAATGAAATCTCAGCAGAAGGTGGATTGAAAAGAGTAATCAAAGGACAGACTCGTGAAGTAGAAGGAATCAAGTTATCTGTACCAATGGCACAGGCGATGTTAGATTGGTTTAACTCTTCACCATATGGTAGAAAGTATCCAAAAGCTAAAAAAGCAAAATTAAATTTATCTTTAGGTATCATGATGGGATTCGGATTAGATAGATACGCTAAACATAAAGGTGCAAAAGATGAGTTGAAATATATCAACACTTTAGCAAAGGCAATGAGAGAATCTACAATCAAACATTTGAAATCATTGAACGAAGGTTCAATGGATTGGGAAAAAGACTTTCCATGGGCAAATGAAAAAGAACTAAAAGTTATCTCTAAATTCATAAATATGAATAAAAGAGGAATTGATGGTGTACTCAAAATGCAAAAAAAAGACTATAAAGGATTTGTGAAGACAGTTCAAAAAATGGTAAAACTTTTACCATTAATGGAAATAATGGAAGGTAAATACAATTACAAAGATGACGCAATGACTGCCTATATGAAAGGTAAAATATCTGCACAAGAATTAGATAAGATTGCAAAAAATGATTTCAAATCATCAGTAGCTACCAAACAAGAATTACAAAACTTTCTTAAAGCAGGATACATGAAAGAGTTGATGGCAAACACATACGGACTCAAAGTATCTGATATGGAAAAGAAAGTTAAAGAATTAATGAAGTACGCAAGTTAAGGGTTAACATGGATAAGAACCAACTCAAACACATCATTAAGGAAGAGTACCAAAATGTTAAATCATTTATGGAAGAAAAATATGGATTCACACCTGAGTTAGGTAAAGTGATTTCTAATCCTTACGCAAAATCATTTGTAAACGAAGTTCAAGAACCTGAAGTGATTTCTCAACTTAGAGATATTGTTAATAAAAAACAAAACAAAAAAATCAAAGACCCAAAGAGTGGTAAAATGATGAGAGTTGATATGATGTCAGCTTCAGCAGTAATTGCAGTATATGACGCTCTAAGAAAACCTAATGTAAAAGCAAACTTCGCATCACAACCTTTACCTAAAATGGTTAATGTCGCATTTAAAGTAGCGAAGGTTAGAAAAGAAAATGTAGCGAAGAACCACGATGGTAAAGCAGCACCATATGGTAGTGGGTATAAAAAAGTAAACGAATTATTAGTGATAGTAGATAAGTTTGATAAAAACAAACAAGACTATGGTAAAATCTATTACCGAGATGGTGGTAACAGACCAGGCGATGGTGATATTAAAAAAGCAAATAAAGAGTTAGAAAAGTTAAGTAAGAAACACAAAGGTTTAACTCTTGTATCAATTGGTAGAAATAGTAAGATGTATGATGTAAATAATCCACGAGAATCAGTAAATGAAGAATTCAAATCAAAAGATTCTACCTTTGAAAAAGTATATGGTATCTTTGATAAACGAGACTACTTTAATAACAAAGGATTTGCAAAAACTCAAATCGGAAACTTTGAAAGAGCATTACAAAAAAAAGATAAAGGTGCACAACAAATCTTAGATAAGTTCAAAGGTGATGTGAATAAGGCAAAAGATTATATTTTCCAAGTTCTCACAGATAGAAGAAAAGAAGAATCTTTTAACGATTACAAAGCATTCAAGGCAGCAGTTGATTCAATTCAAAAAGGAAAACCAATTCCTGGCGCCGTTGATTTAGTAAAAAGAAAAATTCATAATAATTCACAAAAATATACGATGGCTCTTTATAGTACACTTCGTAATCAAAAATTTAATAAGTGGAAAGATATCCATACTGATGTAGATTCTTTAATTGGTGAATCACTAAACGAAGCAACATTTGTTCCAGTATCAGGTACTAAAGCAGGTGGTTATCTTGTTTTAAATAATAAAAAGTACCAACTAAAAAAAGATATTAAGGATGTACAGATTGGTAACAATTACATGGTAACATTACCTAAAGGAACTATTATATACAATCTTCCTGGTGGTGTATTAGCAAGCCATAAATCTTTAGAAAAGTATGATTCTTCAAGTAACAGATATTTTAAAAAATCTGATTACAGTGGAATTGGGATTAGACAATTCCCTCGAACTATAAAAGCTATTGAAAAACACTCCAAGATATTAGAATCACTAAATGAAGCTAAATACAAACATACTTACAAATCTATAACTGACCAACAAAAAGATTTAAAAAGAATATTTCCAAGTGGTCACCCAAGAGTTAGTGTAAAAGCATATCACGATATGAATCCACAAGGTAAAATGAAAACCTCTTATGTAGAAATAGAAGGTCCATCATCATATGTTGACGCATACAAAAAAATGGCATTTAATGGTAAAGGAACTATGTCTGATGTTATCAAGTTTGTAGAAAAGAACGAATCGGTAAACGAAGCTAAATCTATGGATATGAAAAAAAGATTAAAGGTTTACGATAAACTCAAAAAAGGTGATAAGGTTACAATTAAGTATGGTTCATCGATAAGAGGTGGAGTTGAAAAAGAATTTGAAGTATCCAAAGGGAAAACTTTAGTTGGTAAACAAAAAGTAGAAAGAATCATTCTAAAAAATCCAGCGAATCCAAAAGGTGTTAAGTATTATCTATATCAAAGAAACGGAAATGTAACTATGGCTATTGGTGATATGGCAGCCACTATCGAAGATATGCATGAATCAGTAAACGAAGCACAAAAAATTAATTCATCCTCTAAGAAATTTCTAAAAGGAATGAAAAAGATTAAGGTTAAAGGTCTTGGTGGTTATATGCCAGGTGTTGATTATGTATATGTTGATGGTGATAAGTATTACTTCGTAGACTTTGAAGGTGACCATATGGAACTTAAAAATACAAATACTATCAAACAATTACATAAACTACATGGTAGTTCATTAGATGAATCAGTAAATGAAGGTAAGAAAAGATACAATGTAATGCATGGTGTTGGTAAATCAAAATATGTAGTAAACTACCATGATGGAAAAAAGAAACATAATGATGGTAGTGATTTTTTTGATATCTCAACTTTCAAGAACAAAAAAGATTTAGCAAAGAAAATTAATGATTTACACAAAAGTGGATACAAATATGGATTCGCTAAATCAGTAAACGAAGGTGTATTTTCTAACTTAGACCTTATCAGACAAAATTCTAAAGACGCAAGAGATTTTATTAAGAATGTATTTAAAGATGATGATTTTAAAGATATGAAAAACGATAGAGAGTTTTTAAAGTATCTTAAATCTATCTATGAAGGATTTGCAAGTGACGCACAAAGAAGAGCGGCATTCGCAAGTGGATACAAAGCAAAAGGTAAAAAAGGTAAAAAAAAAGAATCAATTGAAGAATATGATGTAGAAAATTACCAAGATGTCAAAGAGTTTGTAGAATTTATGAAAGAATACAAATCAGATGTCAATGAAGCAGAGTATCAAGGTCGTGATGTTAAACTTGGTAAGATAATGCAAGGTGATGTTAAAAAGTTTAAAGTCTATGTTAAGAATCCAAAAGGTAATGTAGTAAAAGTAAACTTTGGTCACAAGGGTAAAGGTGGTGAAAAAACCATGAGAATTAAAAAATCTGACCCTGCAAGAAGAAAAGCATTTAGGTCAAGACACAATTGTGACAATCCTGGTCCAAGACACAAGGCAAGATATTGGGCTTGTAGAACTTGGTAATTCATTAAAAATATTTTAATATTTATATAAAAGTAAATAAAAAGTTATGAAGTATATTCACGCGTATAAACTCGATGAGGGTAAAACCTTAAACGATTTACATTTATTAACACAATTACTTAGTATTTTAAAACTTAAAGTATCAACTAACTCTAACATTGAATTGTATGTTGATGATTATACTTTATCTGAATTCAAAAAATTTGGAATAGAAAAGTTATACGACAATGTTGATACTAAAGTTCTTGAATCGTATCCATCTAAAAAAATATCAAAACAATATTCATCTTCTTATAAAGTATGGGTAATGAAACATCAAGAAGACCCGTTTTGTATATTGGATACAGATTTAGTATTACATAATATAAAAGATGATGACTTAGAAAAAGCTAAAGTATCTTTTTTATATCCAGTATCATCTACAAATTATCCGTTTCCTACTATTCTAAACAAACCAAAAAACTTTAATTGGACTGATAGAGAAATAGTATCTTTTGGAAACTCACTACCTGTAAGTACATCAGTAGTTGCATTTAATGATATGGATTTTTTAAAAGAATATACAGATAGATATTTTGAATTTGTATTAGGAAATAAAGGTGGTATATCTGTAAAAGGGTTTGACTATTATACAGAAGGTGATGAACAACTAACAATTGAACATTGGTTATTGTCTTCAATGATATGGGATAAAAAACACGACAACTTTGGAAATTATGTTGAAGGATTTTCTACCCAATCACTAACATCGGCAATATCTTTTCCATTAGGACTTAACCATCAAATGTATAACATACAAAGAGGTGACCTTTTAAAAGAGTTATCAGCACAAGTATTTCACTTGTTAAGTGCAAAAGATTTCTATGATAGAGCAATCAGAGAAGATAACAACCAATTCTATCTTCAATGGGATAATCTAAAAAAAGATTTGTTATCTGCAAATAACGACTTTATACAATATTTAAAAAAACAAGAATACTTTGATATATTAGAAAAGATTGAAGAATATTGTAGAGAAATACCAAAAGGGATTAATTAATTTTATTCCCATATTTATATTAGTAATCAAAGTTTAATTAATAATCAAAAAACGGAAAAATTATGACTACATTTTTAATTATTTTAGGTGTACTACTTGTAGGAGCAGGTGTATACTATTATTTCTATAAGCAAGGAAAGATTAATGACAGAGATGGTGACTACATTCCAGATGAAGTTGAAGACGCAGTAGAGGACGCCAAAGAAGTTGCTAAAGAAGTAAAAAGAAGAGCAAAAAGAGTTAAAGAAGAACTCGGTGATGTTGCTGACGCAGTAAAAGAAGTTGGTAAACAAACTAAAGATGTTGTATCAGCTGCAAAAGGTAAAACCAGAAGAGGTAGAAAACCTGGCAAAAAAGCAACAAAAAAATAAACTCGTAGGAGCACATAGTAATGGGACTATTTAAGAATGTTGGAACCAGACTCCAAAATTTAATAATTATTGTCCTGTGTGTCTTACTCTTATTAAAAACTTGTGGTGGTGGTGACGATGTCGTTACTGAAAAAGTTGTTACTAAAGTGGAAACACGATATGACACTTTGACAGTAGAGAAAAAAGTCTATGTACCCAAATACAAGAAAATAATAGAGACTAAGACTATTACAGATACAATAGTATTAAAATCAAAAATTGACACCCTTGAAATCTTAAAAGATTATTATAGCAAGTATGTCTATCAAGATACTCTTAAGTTAGATTCTTTGGGGTATATTACTATTATAGATACCATTACTCAAAATAAGATATTCAGTAGAAACTTTGACTCCCAAGTATTAATACCCACCACAACTATTACTAATGAGATTTACCTTAATAGAGCCAAATTCTTTGGTGGGGTAAGTCTCGGTGGTAATTCTAAACAAATAAACTTTTTATCTGGTGATTTACTTTACAAATCAAAAAGAGATAATGTTTATGGGTTGGGCTTAGGTGTAAATCAAAACTTTCAACCAATTGTAATTGGTAGAATGTATTGGAAGATTTCACTTAGGAAAGATAGGGATAAAAAGTAAATGTATGGCAAAGAATATCAAACAAATTATAAAAGAAGAGTACATCAAATGTGCTAAAGACCCCGTATACTTTTTCAAAAAGTATTGTTACATCCAACACCCATCTCGTGGTAAAATTCTTTTTAATCTATATGATTTTCAAGAAGACCTAATGGACGCAGTATCTGAAAACAGATTCAATGTAATTTTAAAATCAAGACAATTAGGTATATCAACACTATCAGCAGGATATTCCCTATGGTTAATGTTATTTCAAGAAGACAAGAATGTTTTAGTAATCGCAACAAAACAAGAGGTTGCAAAAAACCTTGTAACAAAGGTTAGATTCATGCACCAAAACTTACCATCATGGTTAAGGGGTAATACGGAAGAAGATAATAAATTATCATTACGATTAAAAAATGGTTCTCAAATCAAAGCAACATCTGCAGCAGGTGACGCAGGTCGTTCTGAAGCATTATCTTTACTTGTAATTGATGAAGCAGCATTCATTGATAATGTAGAAGACATTTGGACTTCATCACAATCAACATTATCAACGGGTGGTGGTGCAATAGTTTTATCAACTCCAAATGGTGTTGGTAACTGGTTTCATAAAATATGGTTACAAGGTCAAAGTGGTGAACAATGGAATCCAATAGAACTACATTGGTCAGTTCATCCTGAAAGAGACCAACAATGGAGAGAACAACAAACTAAATTGTTAGGTGAAAAGGGTGCAGCACAAGAATGTGATTGTGACTTTATTTCTTCAGGTTATACAGTAGTAGAAGGTTCAACATTAAAATGGTATGAAGAGACGCATGTTAAAGACCCTATTGAAAAAAGAGGTTTTGATGGTAACTATTGGTTATGGGACTATCCTAACTATTCTCGTGATTATGTTGTTGTGGCTGATGTTGCTCGTGGGGATTCTACTGACTATTCTGCGTTTCATGTTTTTGATGTCGAGAATGTGGAACAGGTTGCTGAATATAAAGGTAAAATTGAAACAAAACAATACGGAGCATTCCTAACCTCAGTTGCAACCGATTGGAACAACGCATTACTCGTGATTGAAAACGCAAATATTGGTTGGGCAGTAATACAAGAAGTTATTGATAGAAACTATACCAACTTATATTACTCATATAGAGACTTAGGTTATATAGACGAGGACATCCATCTCAGAAAAGGTTTTGATTTAAAACGAAAAGACGATATGGTGCTTGGTTTTTCTATGACATCAAGAACAAGACCACTTGTTATATCTAAGTTAGATACATATATGAGAGAAAGAACGCCTGTAATTCGTTCAAAAAGATTAATTGACGAGTTATTCGTATTTATTTGGTCAGGATCCCGAGCAGAGGCACAAAGAGGTTACAATGATGACTTAGTAATATCATTCTCAACAGGTCTTTGGGTTAGAGATACCGCATTAAAGTTGAGACAACAAGGAATGGACTTAACAAGAACGACATTAACCCATATAAAAAGGAATCAACCAGGTGTTTATAGCAATAGAAACCTTGGTAGAGACCCTTGGAAACAGAAAGATGTACACGGTAATGACCAAGATTTAACTTGGTTACTATAAAATTTGGATATAAACTATTTTTTTTGTATATTTATAGATTGTAGAAGTATACTATATAATTAGAAACTTAAATTATGGCAGATAAATCATTATTTGGTAGATTAAAAAAACTATTCAACACTCAAGTCGTTGTTCGTAGGATTGGTAAAGGTAATACACAAGCTATTGATACCCAAAGACTACAATCACAAGGTAACTTGAGGAGTTCATCATATTATGATAGGTTTGGTAGATTACATACCACAAGAAAACATTGGGAAACCTATAATAATCAGTTTAACTACCACTCGAACAAACTAGAACTATATACAGATTATGAAGCGATGGACAAAGATTCAATTATCGCATCTGTATTAGATATCTACTCAGACGAATGTACCCTAAAAAATGATATGGGTGATGTACTGAGAATAAAAACCAATGATGAAAATGTAAAAAAGATATTACAAAACCTTTTCTATGATGTATTGAACATTGAATTCAATCTTTGGTCATGGATTAGAGGTATGAACAAGTATGGTGATTACTTTTTACACCTTGATATAGAAGAAGGTGTTGGTATTGTAAATGTATCACCACTTTCAGCTTATGAAATAGAAAGAGAAGAAGGATTTAATCCTGAAAACCCATATGAGGTAAGATTTAAGTTAGGTTCAGCTGGTGCAGCTCACGGTGTTGCGTCAAATAAGAAAGCAGACTACTTAGAGTTTTACCAAATGGCACACTTTAGATTAATGACTGACACTAACTTCCTTCCATATGGTCGTTCACTATTAGAAGGTGCAAGAAAAACTTGGAAACAATTGACTCTTATGGAAGACGCAATGATGATTCATAGAATCATGAGGGCTCCTGAAAAAAGAATCTTCAAAATTGATGTAGGTAACATTCCACCAAGTGAAGTTGATAATCACATGAGAAGTATTATTGACCAAATGAAGAAAGTTCCTTACTTAGACCAAAATACAGGTGACTACAATCTTAAGTTTAACTTAATGAATATGTTAGAAGACTATTACCTGCCTGTAAGAGGTGGTCAAAGTGGTACTGAGATTGATTCTTTACAAGGAATGGAGTTTGGTGGTATTGATGATATCGAATATCTAAGAAATAGAATGATGGCAGCACTTAAAGTTCCAAAAGCATTCATTGGATACGAAGAAGGTGTTGAAGGTAAGGCAACATTAGCACAAGAAGACATCAGATTTGCAAGAACTGTTGAAAGATTACAAAAAATTGTATTATCTGAGTTAACAAAGATTGCGATTATCCACTTATACTCACAAGGATATGAAAATGCTGACTTGGTTAACTTTGAATTAGAGTTAACAAACCCATCAATCATATACGAACAAGAAAAAGCAAACCTTTGGAGTGAAAAAACAAGATTAGCTAGTGATTTAAAAGACCTTAAGATGGTATCTCAAGAGTGGGTTTACAAAAACATCTTTAATATGTCAGATGATGAGTGGAAACTTGAACAAGGTAAAGTAATAAATGACTTGAAGCTCGGATTTAGACATGAACAGATAGAATCAGAAGGTAATGACCCAATAAAATCAGGTGAGTCATTTGGTACTCCACACGATTTAGCGATGATACAACAAAATGGTGATGGTGAGGATGGTTCACAGAATGAATATGGAAACGCAGGCGTTCCAACTGAACCTGGCGCACCCGAAGGTGGATTTGATGGTGCTGGAAGACCACCTAAAGCTGGTAATTACAAAACGGATGACAATCCATTTGGCAGAGACCCATTAGGTCAGAAAATTAATAGAAGAGCAGCTAAGCCAGAGAAGTCTTATAGTAAAAATAAACTATCACCATTAGCATATGAACAAGCCGAGGCACTTAACAACTCTCTCGGTAAAATGAAAAGAAAAACTAAGAAAGTTATATTAGAATCTTTGAAAGACGATACCCAAGCTAATGATGAAGGTGGGTTATTAGATGAGAAGAATTTAATAGACGACACGATTTAGTTATTTTTTAGATATTTATATTGTAGTTGTTAATAACAAGGTAATAATAATGAGCAAATTAAAACATAGTAAATTTAAAAATACAGGTATTTTGTTTGAACTATTAGTTAGACAAATTGCCTCTGATACATTGTCAGATAAAACCTGCTATGCAACTCAAATTATAAAAAGACACTTTAAAAAAGGTTCTCAACTCGCAACAGAACTAAAATTGTATCAAGCTCTTACAAAAGAGAACTTTGATTCACAATATAAAGCACAAGAGTTTTTAAATATAGTTTTGAAAGAAAGAGCTAAACTAAATGAGAGTAATCTTAGAAGAGAAAAGTATAATTTGATTAAATCAATAAAAGATTCTTATGCGATTGAAGACTTTTTTAAGTATAGAGTAAATAATTACAAAGAATTGGCATCGGCATACAAATTATTTGAACATACAGAATCAAATTCACCAAAAGAGTATGTTGAGTGTAAAAATACAATCTTTGAAGCTATTACAACTGAAAAAGTTGTTATAAAAGAAGAAGTATCTAATAAAGAATACTCAAAGCAACCAAAAGAAGTAAGACTATTAGCTTATAAATTTTTAGTTGATTCATTTAATTCAAAATATTCAAGTTTATCAGAATCACAACAACTAATACTTAAAAATTATATTGAAAATATAGATAATTCAGGTAAATTAAGAAAGTTTGTTGTTTCTGAAGTAGCTAGATTAAAAAGAGAGTTGAAATCAATAAAACTTAAAGATAAAGTTACTCAAATAAAACTAAACGAAACAATAAATCTGATAAGAGAATTAACTAAACATAAAGTAGTTAATGAAAATCAGATATTGGCTCTTTTAAGATATAATCAATTATTAGAAGAACTAAGGAGAAAATAATGGCTAAATTTTTACTTGAACAACTTGATAAAAAATTTGAAGAGTTAGAAGAAAAGAAAACTGTTCTACTTGGACAAGACGAAGATGAAGAAGAGACTCAAGATGAGGCCAATGTTACAGGTAATTTAGATGGTGGAGCAGGTCCACCAAGAACTCCTTACGCGTTTGCAAAAAGTGAGGACGATATGGACGATGACCACATAGAAGTTCTTGGATATAAAAAATCTAAGAAGACAAATAAAAATATTAAGAAATTAGAGTCTATTAGTAAGATTGAAGATAAGTTAGAAAAAATAGTTGAAGCAAGTTATCGTGATTACAAAAAAGATGATTCAATGAAGGCTCATCAAAAAGTAAATAACTCCATTAAAGAGATTAATAGACTGATGTGGGAAATAACTAAGATTGTAAGTCAAAACTCTAAACTTAAAACTGAGATGGGAGTTCATAATGGACAATATTGGAAATCCACTCAAAAAAGATTTGGAAAAATTTCTGAAAGAATGTTAAAAGTTGCACGACAACTAAAAGAACTGAGCGCATAATATGTCTTGTGGATGTAATGAAAATAAAAAGATGACCTTAAAAGAGGAGTTGGAAGTAAATGATATCCAACAAATCAGAAAACTAATTCGACATGAATTAGCAAGAGTATTCTTTGATTTATATCGCAAGAAAAAACAATGGGAAGGCTAGATGAAAGAATTACTTATTGACACGATGGTATTTGAAGTAACTCCTACTATGTTGAAAGAGGCAAAAAATCAACATGGTAGATTTTTAGTTAATGGTGTTCTTCAAAGAGCAAACGCTAAAAATCAAAATGGTAGAGTCTACCCAAAAGATATTCTTAAAAGAGAAGTAACTAAATATATGGGTAGAGAGAT
>VTLG01007295.1_pt1 | contig 13355 bp, 18 predicted proteins | sample 4694571 | NCBI WGS metagenome assembly VTLG01 (sample SAMN12604809, study PRJNA352737) | marine metagenome | biome: ENVO:00000447; feature: ENVO:00000209|ENVO:00000569|ENVO:01000036; material: ENVO:00002151; isolation source: viral sequences binned using virsorter ... | reverse complement strand
GGGGTTCAGAAGAATACCCAACAACATTTAAAGAACTTTTTAAAAAATTAAGATTATGGCGGAAAAAGTAACAATAGAAGTAGAAGCTGACGTAAAAGAAGCTAAAACAAAAATAGATGAAGTATTAGAAAAAATTGACGAAATAAACGACAATATAAAACAAACAGAAGCTAACACAAAAAAAACAGAAACGGCTACTCAATCTTTAGCTCGTGGTTTTAGTACGGTTGGTATAGCTATGAAAGGAGCGGGTATAGGTTTAATACTTAAAGTAGTAAATGAATTATCTAACGCTATGATGAGAAACCAAGAAGTAGCTGATACAGTTAGTACCGCTTTTAATATGATAGGAATTGTATTTAATAAAATTATATCTACTTTTAAAACTGTTTATGATAGAGTGACCGCTACAACTGACAATTTTGACGCTTTAGGTAGAATAATGTCTAACTTAATGACACTAGCAATAACACCGCTTAAATTAGCATTTAACGGAATTGCTTTAGTTATAAAAGAAGTACAATTAGCTTGGGAGAAAAGTTGGTTAGGTAAAGGCGACCAACAAAGAATAGCGGAATTAACAAAACAAATAACGGGATATAAAGAAGAAATAAGAATAGCGGGTGAAGAAGCAATAAAATCGGGTCAAGGTATTATAGTAGATTTTAGAGAGGGTATTGGAGAAATATCTAAAATGGGTAGTGTTGTAGTAGAGGAGTTTAATAATACTTTTAAGGGTGTTACTATAAATACTATAAGAGAACAAGCCGAAGCGGTAACACAAGCAACAAGTAATTTAAGTTTATTACAAGCAAAACACCAAAGAGTTATAGTAGAATTTGAAAAACAAGCGGAAGAACAAAGAAAAATTAGAGATGATATAAGCCAATCAATAGACGATAGAATAGAAGCAAACGATAAGCTATTAGAAATATCAAAAGAACAAGCAAAAGCCGAAATAGAAGCACTAGAAGAACAAAAGGGAGCGTTAGCAACACAATTAAATTTAGAGGTAGGTAATAAAGAATTAAAAGCTCAAATATTTGCTTTAGATACCGCAATTATAGAAGCTAGAAAAAGAGAAACGTCTTTAGATAAAGAAAGTGCAGAACAGAGAAACGCTTTAAACCAAGAAAGAATAGACAATTTAAATACTTTAAACGAGGTTTTAGTAGACCAAAGCGAAAGAGAGCTAGAAAGAATAAGACAAGAACAAGAAGCAAGGGAACAATTAGCAAGAAGAACAATAAGCGATAAAGTAGAATTAGAAAAAGCATTAACTAAAATAGAAGACGAAGCGTCTAAAGGTAGAGCTAAAATAAAACAAGACGAAGAAAATTTTAAATACAATATTGTTGCTAACACAATGGGAGCAATAGCGGGATTAATAGGTAAAGAGTCTAAAGTTGGTAAAGCGTTAGCAATAGCACAAGCTATAATAAATATGCGGTCGGCTTTAGTTGGTATTAATGCACCGCCACCTATTGGAGCGGGACCGTTATTTGGTCCTATAAAAGCCGTAGGTATTTTAGCTTCGGGGTTAGCAAATATAAAAGCAATTGTATCAACAAAAGTACCCGGTGATTCGGGCGGGGGTATGCCGTCTGTTGCACCGCCACCAGCTGGAGATACTACAGTAGACACTACACCAATAGCACCTACTTTTGGAGCAATAGAAACCGAACCGCCACCCGTTCAAGCGTTTGTAGTTGAGAGTGATGTTAGTAGTAGTCAAGCGTTACAAAATGATTTAGATTTACAAGCAACGTTATAAACAATTTTAAACAATTTATATTTATAAGTATGAGTAAAGAAAAACTAAAAAAAGTAGAATTAATTATAGATGAGGATAGCGAAAGATTTGGTGTAGAAGCTATTAGTTTAGTTGAATTTCCCGCAATAGAAGAAAATTGGGTGTTTTTTAATAAAGACCAATTCTTAACATTAGCAAAATTAGACGAAGAACAAAAAACTTTAGTTGGTGCGGTTTTAATACCTAACAAAGAAATTCCAAGGTACGACCAAGAAAAAGACGAAAAATATATAGTCTACTTTACCGAAGAAACTATAAGACAAGCACAAGAGCTTTTTATGTCAAGTTTAAGAAACAACAACGCTACTTATGAACATAAAGTACCCGTAGAGGGAATTAGCGTAGTTGAGAGTTGGATAAAGGAAGACGAAAAAAATGACAAGTCTAGCTCTTATGGATTTAAAAAATTACCTATCGGCACTTGGTTTGTAAAAATGAAAGTAAATAATGACCAGATCTGGAATAGTGTTAAAGAGGGTAAAGTAAGAGGGTTTAGTATAGAGGGTTTTTTTACTGATAAAATAATAGAAGCGTCAAGACCTAAAGATATAATTGACTTAGCCGAAAAATGTACAGATTGCCCCGACGAAGTAACACTAGCAAAAATAAAAGACATTATACTAGAAAACGAATTAGCCGTTGTCGGTAGTTTAGACGGAGAGCCGTTATTTGCAACCAAAGAAGAAGCGGAAATATATGCTGATATGTTTAAAGGTTGTAAAGGTTTTCATACTCATAACGTAAACGGTGTAGTTAGATATATGGCTTGTTATACACACGAAGAAAGTACAAAGAAAGAATACATAGAAGACGAGTTAGGAAAAAAACGTAAAAAGTATAAGAAAAAAAACAAATATGTAAGTTATTCTAATTATATACATAAACAAGCATTAGCTAGGTATAATTGGAATGATTGTATAAGAGATATGGTTAGGCAATACAACAATAAAAAAATTGCTAATAAGGTATGTAATTCCATAAAAAATAGGATAGAAAAAAGCTAGTCCTATGAACAATTATTTAAGTTTAATATTTATAAAAAAAAAGTAACAATGACTACAATAGAAAAAATAAAAAAACTTTTGTTATCTAAAGACGAAAGTAAAGAAGTAAAAATGTACGCTGAAATGATACTAGACGACGGTAGAGTATTAGCAACAGAAGACGAACAATTTATGATAGGTTCTAAAGTTATGGTTATTGGTGACGACGGAGAAACATCACCGCTAGACGCCGGGTCATACACAATGCAAGACGGTGCAAAAATAACAATAGACGAAGATTCTAAAATATTAGATATGGGTGAAGAAAAAGAAGCGGAAGAAGTAGAAAATGAAGAAGAAAAAGAAGAAATGAAAGAACACGAAGACGAAAAAGAAATGGAAGAAATAGACGAAGAAGAATTATCTAAAGCAATTTTTGAGCATACTCCAGATCACGTAAGTAAAGAAAAAGCTAAAGAAATGGCTAAGAAAGTTAAAGAAATGGCTTATGGTGACAAAGAAGAAATGGCGGAAGAAGTAGAGGAAGTTAAAGAAGAAGTACAAGAAGATAAAGAGGAAATGGTTGAAATGTCTAAAGATATGATTTCTTCGTTAGTAGAAGAAGTTGAGGAATTAAAATCTCAAATAATAGAATTAGAAAAAGAACCGGGTAGTGAGGGTTTTACTCATTCACCCGAAAGTAATACTAAATCGCAAAAAGTTGATTTAGCAAAAATGACGGCAAAACAACGAGCGGTCTATTACATTAATAATAAATAATTAAAATTTTTTTAAAATGGCGAATAACAAATACAATTTATCAAGAGATTACCAATTTGACATAAATGTTGTTGATAACACTTATGCGGGTAAATTAGCTTTGCCTTATGTAACGGCTGCCGTAAAGTCACCCGATACTATTGCGAAGAATTACGTAAGAACAATTGACGGATTAAATGCGAAAGCGGTTATATCTAATATTGGTATTACAAATCCTATTGTTCCGGGTGGACATACAAACTGCACGTTTAACTCTGGTAACGATACAAGTTTAACAGAACAAGTTTTAACATTAACTGACTATAAAGTTAATGAAGAAATTTGTAGAGCTAAAGTTTTCCCAACTTGGATTGGTGAAAATATGGATAGAAACGGAAACCTACCGGGAACTTTTGAAGACTTTTTACTTTCAACTGTTGCGGGAAAAGCTGGAGAGCAATTAGAAAAAGGTATATGGATGGGTAAAGTAGACGATGCTAACAATTCTGTTGGCTTTACGTCTAATAGTGGTCAATTAGACGAAGCGGGAGCTGACGCTAGTGCTTGTAAAGATTTTACAGAAGTTACTTTTGCTGACGCTTTAGACATTGACGATATTTTAACTAATATGGGTCTTATGTATAACGCTTCTGTTGGTATTGGTGGTTTAACATCAAAGCCGGGTTTTGGTTTTTATATGAATAACAAAACTTATGCTTTATACATACAAGCGTTAGCTAAAGCGGGATCTAATCAAGGTATCAATAATCTAGGCGCTTCACAATCATTTGAAGGAGTTACGTACTTTGGACATCCAATTTATGTATGCCCTGGTATGTTTGACGATTGTATTGTTGCAACATATAGAGAAAATCTAGTATTTGGTACAAATTTAGCTACTGATTACACAGAAGCTAGAATTATACCAACTTACCAATATGACGGTTCAGACAACGTAAGAATTGTTATGAACTTTGCGGTAGGCGTACAAACTGCGGTAGCTACTGACGGAGTATTTGGAGCTACAATTTGGACATAGTAGATAGATAATTAGGGGTGTGAAATATCACCCCTTTTTTTAAAAGGAATATTAACAATATAAAATATATAAAATGGCTTGTAATTTAACAAAAGGTTTATTAGTAGATTGTAAAGACCAAATAGGCGGTTTAAAGCGTATATACTTTGTTAAGTCATATTGTTCGGACATTAGAGCTAATGCTACTTTTGACGGAAGCGATACAAACGTTATGGATACTGCGGGATTTTCTAATTGGGATATACAAAGTGGCGGTGCGGTAACAGTATTTCAATATGATTTAAGACCTAACTTGTCTTCTATGACCGTAAACTTTACTAGCGACCCGGCTACGGGTACTACTTTTTTCGAGCAAACGTTATCTATTACTATGCAAAAATTAAGCGTTGCACAAACTAACGAGCTTAAACTAATTTCTTATAATAGAAGTCAAGTATTCGTTTTAGACAACAACGATAATTTATTTTTGTTAGGTATAGATAATGGTATGGACGTAAGCGGTGGTACTGCGGTTAGTGGTGCTGGAAAAGGTGATATGACGGGATTTACTTTAGAATTAAGAGGTGAAGAAAAAGACCCTATGATTTGGATTAACGCTACGGCGGGAGTTGGATCTGGAGGAACACCTACACCTAAATATCCGTTTGACGGATTAACAGACGAAGCAAATTTAACTATCACTACGGGATAATTAATAAATCGTTACTCAAAAAGAAAGGGAGCTTATTTGCTCCCTTTTTTTATATACATCTTTTATCATTTTTAGAATATCCCCAAAGTTTATATTGAGGTAAATTACAGTCTTCTCTAGGGTGTTCTGTAATTATGAAATCTGTATAGCCTTTAGATTTATATTCTTTTTTTGTTTTATTAATTTTATTAGGATTGTAAAAATTACTAACTAGAATATATTTTTTTAAGTTAAATTTTTTAACAGGTACTTTTATTTGTTCTATTGTTTTCATTACTTTTTGTTTTAATTATTATATAACAAATATATAAAAAAAATTTAACAATTATAATTTTACTTTTATAAAGTTTTTTTATAAAAATTTGGAAATATAAAAAATTTTACAGTATCTAAAAACAAGCGATTTAAGACATTTTATACCCTTTGTGGTATGTTACTATTAAAAAAAAAAGTTATAACATTTACCTCTGTTACAAAATTAACTTTTTAACATAAAGTTTTTTTTACATAAAATGCTTATTTGTAAAATTTATTTAACAAAAAGCACAAGTTGTGAACAATATAATGACTTTTATATTTATAATAAACTATATTATGGCTTGGAAAGTTAAAGACGAATACAAAGACTACAAACCCTTAAATATGAACTTATCATTTGGTGAATTAAAACCTCATCAAGTAAATAATTTAAGCCAAGATTTTAAAGAAAAATATTTTACAAATCGATCTAAAAAGAAAAAAATAAAAACAAAAAAAGAACAAGTAGAAGACGATTTAGATTTTATAGGCGGTAACAATGGGAACTAAAATAGATTGGGTACATATAGATTGGGATATGCACAACGAATTAAAAGAAAAGCTATCTAAAGCAAAAAGCGAAGAAGAAAAGGAAAAATTACACAAAGAATATCATAATAAAATATTTTCGATTAATGGGAATGTATAACTTAGAATTTACGGGTACTATGCCCCCTACTGTGTTAGGTGGTACTATAACTTTTTATGAAAATTTAAATAGTTTAGTAGATATACCAAACACAAAATATATTATAGGTTTATGTAGGTCAAGAAAAACTAATGTTACAAGAGTTGTGACTGCATACCCTAGCGGTGGTAGTCAAGATATAGACAATCCCGTTTATTTTAATAATGATAGATTTTGGAAATTTGGAATTAGTTTTTTATTTGCTAGTAAATCTATTAGAAGCGGTTATGACAATTTAACATATAGACAACAAAGCATAGTAGTTATGCCTAGTGACGATACAATGGACATAGATTTATATTACGGCTCCACAAATACATATGTATTTAGTCACTCAGACCCAGCACAAGAGGTTTTAACTAAAATAGAGGGTACAAATATAGTAGTTAATTTAAAGTGTAATGAGGATTATATACACAAAGGCGATTTTCCCGTTAGTTTTTTTACAGAATATAATAAAAACGACGTAGTGCCTATAATTCCCGATAATACCCAAGGGCAACCAAGCTCAAGCCAAGAAGAATTAAATGCTCAATACGGCACTCAAACATACGAAGTATAAAATGAAGAAAAAAGACAACATATCGGTAATACATTTGGCGGAATATAATCTACCAACTATAAAAGAAGTAAATAACAAAGACTATATTGAGTTTGGAGCGGATAATATGTACCCTCAATACTTATTAGAGCTATACAATGGTAGTAGTATAAACAACGCTATTATAAAAGGTGTTAGTAGTATGATTTATGGAGAGGGTTTAGAAGCTACCGATAGAGAAAAAGACGATAATAAAAAACAAAGTTGGTTAGCTTTAAACACTTTACTACATAATTCATCAAAAGACACGTTAAAATGTCTAGCATTTGATTTAAAACTATTTGGAATGTGTTATATAAATACTATATGGAACAGACCAAGAACAAAAATAGTAGAATTAAGACATATTCCAGCTCAATATATAAGAAGTGGTAAAGCGGACGCTTACGGTAAAGTAAATAACTACTATTATAGTGCAAATTGGGAAAATACTAGAAAACATAAACCAAGATACTACAAAGCGTTTGATTTAAAAGATAGGTCGGACGCTAATCAAGTGTTATGTATAAAGGATTATAGTCCCGGTACTTTTTATTATGCTACACCCGACTACCAAGGTTCTACTAGCTATATACAATTAGATATGGAAATTGCACAATTTCACTTGTCAAATATAAAAAGTGGTATGTTCCCTAGTATGGCTATAAATATGGCTAACGGAATACCTACACTAGAAGAAAGAAGAACAATAGAAAGACAAATAAATACTAAATTTGGCGGTAGTGGTAATGCGGGTAAAATACTTTTAACGTTTAATGACGGAAAAGATACCGCTCCAGAAATAGTACCTATAAACGCTAACGACAATAGCGATAGTTACCAATTCTTATCACAAGAAACTACAAGAAAGGTTTTGACGGGTCATAGGGTAACAAGTCCTTTACTATTTGGTGTAAAGGGTGACGGATCTGGATTTGGTAATAATGCTGACGAATTAAGAGATAGTTACAGTTTATTTAACAATACTGTAATAAAACCTTTTCAAAACACGCTTTTAGAGGGTTTAGAGCCAATATTTCACGCTAACGACATAGACCTTGATTTATACTTTAAAACGCTTAAACCCGCTGATTTTATAGATATTGGAAATGTAGATAAATTAGACGAAGAAGAACAAGAAAAAGAGGGAATAGATACGGGAGAGGAAATAAAAAAAGAATTTAAGGCGTTAGACGACATAGACACCAAGCCAACTAAAGGAATGATAGAAGAAGCTAAAAAGGGTTTAGAGTGGAGGAGAGAATATAAAAGAGGAGGCACTGCAACGGGAGTTGCTCGAGCTAGAACAATTTCTAACGGACAAAATTTATCTATTTCAACTATTCGTAGAATGAACAGTTTTTTTGCTAGACACGAAAAAAGTAGTAAAGGTGCGGAGGGTTTTGAGCCGGGAGAGGACGGATTTCCTAGTGCGGGTAGAATAGCTTGGGCATTATGGGGCGGTGATGCTGGGCAAAGTTGGTCTAAAAAAAAAGTCCAAGAAATAGAAAACGTTGAAGAATTAACTGAATTATCAGACGAACAATTTGATGAGGTTTTAAGCAAATTAGACGGACAACAAATAAATAGTGAAGAATGGGAGATAGTAGATGAAAGAGATTATGGTAGTGAAGAAAGTTACGAAGATTGGGCAAATAGATTAATACAAAAAAAAGAAAATTTTGCAGTTAATGAAATTAAATCTAATGAAGACAAGTTTAGCTATTTAGACAAAGCTATATATAGAGTTAGGTTTAAATATGCGGTAGGTTCTACAAAAGCAAAAAAAACGGGTAAAAGTAGACCATTTTGTGAAAATATGATGAGATTAAGTAGAGGTGGCTTTGTTTGGAGAATAGAAGATATAGACAACGCTTCCAGATCTGGAGTAAACAAACAATTAGGACATAAAGGTAAAAAATATGATTTATTTAAGTTTAAAGGCGGGATTTATTGTAGACATAAATGGAAAGAAATATTATATAGACTTAAACAAGGTACAGAATTAAAAGACGGACAAAGTTTAGATAATGATTACAACAAAGTTAATAGTATTCCTAAAAGTTATGTAAGAAGTCCTAGAGGAATTAAAGAAAGTAAAATAGCTCCCGTAAATATGCCTAACCAAGGGGCATACCCGGGAAAAAAATAATATAAAAAATGGCGATACAACATACATTATTCATAAGTACAAATAGACTAAAAAAAGATAGTAGTTTAGGCGGTAGTGTAGACGACGACTTATTACTACCATATATTCTTATGTCACAAGATAGATATATACTACCCGTATTAGGAACGGATCTATACAATAAATTAATTAGTGACGTAAACAATGATACATTAACGGGTAATTATTTAACGTTATTACAAACATATATACAACCCGCTTTAGTACAGTTTTCGTACGCCGTTATTTTACCGTTTTTACGTTTAAGAATGGTTAATAATGCGGTTGTAACTATGTCAAGTGAACAAGGCGGTAGTGTTAGTCACGAAGACCTAAAACCATTAATAAATTCGGCTATGGATATGGGCGAGTTTTATAGAGAAAGATTAATTGACTATATAAGAAATAATACGGGTTTATTCCCCGAATATTCTACTAATACGGGAGCTGATTTAAACCCTACAACACAAAATTATTATGCGGGATTAAATCTTGACGTAGCACCAACAAGCAATAAAATTAAAAGTTTTTTACAAGGTGCTAATATAACTATATTTGATTGTTAAAATGATAACAAAACAAAAGGTAAAAGAGAGAAAAAAAAATATTAATAAACTTAAAACATATTTAAGAAAAAATGGCTTCACAAAAACTAACAGACAAAACGGCTCTAGCCGAACCGACCGCTAAAGACGATTTATATATGATTGTCGACAAATCCGATACTACGGGTAGTAGTGCGGGTACAAGTAAAAAAATCGACGCTAAATTTGTTATACAAACTGATATAGTAACGGGTAATTTAGATTTAGCAAGTAATCCTTTAACTTTAGTAGCACAACCAGGAGTTGGTTATATGGTACAACCTATAACTATTACTGTTTTATATACTTTTAATAGTATAGCAAGTCCAACAAGTAATAATTTATATATTAATTATGATAGTAGCGATTCAACAGAATATATAGTATCACAAAGAGATTTTATTAGAAACGACCCCGCTAGTAGAACATATCAATTTGGTTGTTCTAATTCAAATACAAGCGACGGAGTATATGCGGGTAGTATAGAAAATAGAGCGTTAGTTATGTGGGCAAGTGCAGATTTAGGAGGCAATGGTAGTTTTAAAGTTTATGTAACATATCAAATAGTAAAAATATAATGGAAACTTCTAAATATATTTACGCTTTACTAATAATTATAATATTAGGACTTGGTACTTGTCAAGCACAGTTTTTTAAATACGCTACTTTTTATACTACTATGAGTATAAATACAAGTATGATAGAAAACCAAGATTTTATAGCAATAAATAAAGGATATGAAGAAACTACACAAATTAATCCGTACGACTACGACTTTACTATTGGGATTCGTAAAATTGCTAGGTTTGATTTTGAGCAAAAAATTAAAACTTGGTACTATGGTAATGAGCAAAGCGTTAGCGATTATACTACTATTGGTAATAATAGCGGTTGGGAGTATTTACTTAATTACTCTTTTATTCGTCATAGGTCTGAAAAATTTACTAATCAAGATTTTTGGATTAGATATTTAGGAAATAATGGAGTTACAAAAATACAAATAAAGAATGATGAAGCACGGGATTTACAATTTACGTCATTTGATACTAGATATAGATTAAATAAAGGTCGTTGGGATTTTAGTTTAGGTGTAGTTGGTAGAAGTCATAGAGTTTACGGCTATAATCCTATTGAGGAAACTTGGGAAGTTGGCGAAGAATCTTTTTTTGATCTGGCTAATGACTTTGGTTATAGTAGTCAATTTATAAATGGTCGTTTTCATTGGTTTAAAAATGGTGTATTATTAGCAACGTCAAACGACGAATTTTTTAAACATTATTTCGGCTCGGCAATAGCTCAATATAATCAAAACGAAATAGACGCTTTAGGTAGTGTATATGAACTTTCAGCAGTGCTGGGATTGTCTTATTACAAGTATAGTAATGATTTTTGGCTTTTAAGTTGGGTAAATGTAATGCCGTATCACTACGGCTTAAATGAATTTAGTTATGAATACAACGATTTACCAATAGATTTAGATTTAGGACTTGTTACGGGTTGGAAAATTACTAATAGTTTAGGTGTATTTATTGAGGGTACTTATTTACGTTATTGGGAAAAACCTATATACGAGTGTAAATTAGGGTTTAATTATTTAATATTTTAGTTATGAAAAAGTGGTGGTTATTATTTTTTGTGTTTAGTTTTGGTTTTAGTCAATCAAATTGTGAATTATGCGTAGAGCAAAATGGCTTTTATTGTGGTGATGATGAGTCTAATTGGACACAATATAGTCCTAACGGTTGTGTACCTAATGGTTTAAATGATTTATTTTATTTAAATGACGGTTGGCTTGATTGTGTAGACGGTTCAGATGAACAAAACGCTACACCTACTACTTTAGCGGATTGTGATATATACAATATGGGCGACACTATATTTATAACTGACACTCTTTATATTAATGTTATTGATACTTTGTATATAAATACTATTGACACCTTAACTATAACCGAATATATAGATTGTTTAACGGGTATGCCTTGTAATAATACGGGTATAATAGAAATACTAAAAAAATCACAAAACAAAAATAAAATATATAACATTGAGGGTAAAGAAATATACAGACGTAAAGGGTTATATATAGAGAATGGTAAAATTAACTTTAAATTAAAATAAAATATGAAAGAAGTAATAATGAAAATGGTAAACAGTAGAAAATTTTGGTATGGATTCTCTATACTAATGGTAATAATGTTTTCGGAAGACTTGGGAATTAGTGAAACAAAAATGAATAGTTTGCTTGTTGTGGGTGTAGCTTTAATTATAGGGCAAGGACTAGCGGACAAATCTTGTAATATGAAAAGATAATGACTACGGAAATTTCAGAGGGTTCAAAATTTACTCTATCATTAAAAAGTATTATAGCTATTATAGTTTTAGTTAGTAGCTTTGTTGGTCAATACTATGTTTTAAGTAATGAAATAGAACTAGCAAAACGTTTGCCCGAATCGGAAATATCTAGATCCGAGCTGGATTTAAAGCTAGAATTAATTAGTAAAACTGTTATGTCTAACGCTGAAAAACTAAACAAAATGGAAAACACAGTAGAAAAGATAGAGGAAAGAGTTTACGAATTAAAATGAAATTTTTAAAATACATAGTATTATTGTTGGTAAGCGGATATTGTTGCGGTCAAGAAATTAGAGGGTCTAATGGAATATTAGTCGTAGAGTTTTACGCTGATTGGAATAAACATAATTCTTGTAAATATTTAGAACAACTAAAAGAGTGCAAAACTCTAAAAGTGAATATAGATAAAAAAAGAGATTTACAAGAAGAATATAATATAGAGGTCTTACCAACTTTAATACTTTTTAACAACTCGGTCGAAATATGCCGATTTAAAGGTAATTTGTTGTTTCAACTAAATGTTGAAAAGAAAGAAGTACAAGCTAAAATAGATAGTATAATAATAAGTAAATTTAGATAATGAATTTAACAAGAGAGTTAATAGAAGAAACTTTAAAAGACAAGGGTTATAATTGGTTTGAAAAAGGCGATTATAATTTAAATATTGTAGGCGTTAGAAATAGCTCTACGGGTGACGAGGTCACTAATAAATTTGACGATAAAATAACACTTTCTTACAAAGTAGACGGAGAATGGAAGTTTTATAGTTTTGACGCTACAACAGACCCCGGGCGTTATTGGGTAGAAAATATAATGAGAGTAGAAGGCGTAGCTTGTATGAAACCCGGGCAATACAAAGCGTATAGAATAGACAAGCATAGAGGAAACTATGACGCTTTATGTCAAAGAGAGGGCGAGGTAGAAGTATATAGAGATAACAATAAGGACGGGTGTTATGATTTAGACGATAATAATACACAAACGGGATTTTTTGGTATAAATATACATAGAGCTACGGCTAGAGAAAAGAAAAAGTCTACACAAGTAGATAAATGGAGTGCGGGTTGTCAAGTTATAGCAAGTAATGACGATTGGAACGAGTTTATTTTTGCTTGTTATAAAGCTAGAGAAATTTGGGGCAATAAGTTTACATATACATTAATTAATAGTGACGATATTTATGGGAATATTTAAAAAATTATTAGGCACGGATAAAGTTATAGATAGCGTAGGTAATATTATAGACGGATTAGTTACAAACAAAGAAGAAAAGCTAAACGCTAAAGCTAAAATAAAAGAAATAATGAACTCTTATAAAATAGAGGTAGAAAAAAATATTACGGCTAGGTGGGAAGCGGACGCTAACGGAAACGTGCTTACCAGATCTGTAAGACCA
>VTLG01015294.1_pt1 | contig 13356 bp, 21 predicted proteins | sample 4694571 | NCBI WGS metagenome assembly VTLG01 (sample SAMN12604809, study PRJNA352737) | marine metagenome | biome: ENVO:00000447; feature: ENVO:00000209|ENVO:00000569|ENVO:01000036; material: ENVO:00002151; isolation source: viral sequences binned using virsorter ... | reverse complement strand
GTCCAGCGCAAGGGGTTGAGGTGGCTGTTGTAAACCCTGAGGCTGTTGCAATCTCAACAGAAGACGGCGGCGTTGTTATTGATTTCAATCCTGAGGATAGCGTTTTGGCTCAAGATAGCCATGATGCAAACTTGGCAGAAATCATGGATGACCAAGACCTACATGCTTTGGCATCAGAGCTTAGTTCTGATTTTGAGATGGATCAAAACTCACGTTCTGACTGGGCAGATGCCTATGTAAAGGGTTTGGATTTGTTGGGCCTGAAGGCAGAAGACAGAACCACGCCTTGGCCGGGTGCTTGTGGTGTATATCATCCTATTTTGACAGAGGCAGTTGTTCGTTTTCAGTCACAGGCCATCATGGAGGTGTTTCCTGCGTCTGGTCCCGTCAAAACCAAGGTTCTTGGTAAGATGTCAGACGACAAACAGGAACAGGCAACTCGCGTTCAAGACTATATGAACTATCTTTTGACGGAAAAGATGACTGAATACCGTCCTGAGATGGAACAATTGTTGTTCAGTCTGCCTTTGGCCGGGTCTGCTTTCAAAAAAGTGTACTTTGATTCAAATATGGACCGAATTTGTACGACTTTTGTACCTGCTGAAGACTTTGTTGTGAGCTATGGAAGTTCTGATTTGCAGTCAGCAGAGCGATATACGCATATTATGCGTAAATCTTCTAATGAAATTAGAAAATTGCAGGTTGCTGGCCTGTATAAAGACGTAAAATTGGGTAATGCACCCAATTATGAGACTGATATCCAAGAAAAATACGACGAAATGGAAGGCGAAAGCCGATCTGGAGACAATGACAACCGTCATATTGTCCTAGAGATGCATGTTGACCTTGATTTAGAGGGATTTGAGGACAAAGACGAGAATGGAGAGCCTACAGAGATAGCATTGCCCTATGTTGTCACCATTCTGAAGTCAAATAACAAGGTTTTGTCTATACGGCGCAACTGGTACGAGGACGATAAGTCTAAAATGAAGCGTATGCACTTCGTGCATTACCAGTATATGCCGGGTTTAGGGTTTTATGGGTTTGGTTTGATACATTTGATTGGTGGTATTGCAAAAAGCGCCACTTCAATCCTAAGGCAGCTAGTTGATGCTGGTACCCTGTCCAATCTTCCGGGTGGTCTGAAGTCTCGCGGTCTTCGCATTAAGGGTGACGACAGCCCGATCATGCCGGGTGAGTTTAGAGATGTTGATGTTCCCGGTGGTGCCATTAGAGACAACATTACGTTCCTGCCGTACAAGGAACCCAGCAATGTTCTGCATCAAATGCTTGGTGAGCTTGTTGAGGAAGGGCGTAGGTTTGCCTCTTTGACCGACCTCAAGCTTGCTGACATGAAGCAAGACGCTCCTGTGGGTACAACTCTGGCTTTGATTGAGCGGTCAATGAAGGTTATGACCGCAATACAGGCGCGATTACACGCCTCAATGAAGCGTGAGTTCGTATTGATCTCTGATCTGGTGCATGACTATGGCGCAGATACAGATTACGAGTATGAGGCAGAGGATGACGCCGTAAAAGCTGAGGACTTTGACAATCGTATTGATGTTATCCCGGTCAGCGATCCAAACTCATCTACAATGAGCCAGCGTATCATGCAGTATCAAGCTGCATTACAACTCGCTCAACAAGCTCCGCAAATGTACGACATGCCTGAACTGCACAGGCAGATGTTGGATGTTCTGGGTATTCGAGATGCGGATACAATCATTCCGCTTACCAAAGAGAAGAAACCGCGTGATCCTGTGTCGGAAAACATGGATGTTCTGAATGGTAAGCCTCTCAAAGCGTTCTCGTATCAAGATCATGAAGCTCACATACAAGTACACATGAACGCGATACAAGACCCCAAGATAACCAATCTGGTAAGTCAAAGCCCAATGGCTGGCAACATACAAGCTGCTATGGCAGCACACATACAGGAGCATCTGGGCTTTTTATATAGACGCGAGATAGAGAAACAGATGGGGGTTGAGCTACCACCTGAGGGTGAACCTCTTCCTGAAGATGTTGAAGTTAAATTGTCTCGCCTTGTCGCAGAAGCTTCTGACAGGCTGTTCCGTAAGGATGTGATGGAAGAGCAGCAGAAGAAGGCGATGGAGAAAGCGCAAGACCCTGTCATACAAATGCAGCAGCAAGAGCTTCAGCTTGAAGCAGCAGACCTTGAGCGTAAGGCCCAGACTGATACTGCGCGGATGATCAAGGACTTGAAGGAAGCTCAAATGCGTCAGGAGACTGAACTTCTTAGGATTAAATCTCAAGAGCGTATGGAAGGCGCTAGGTTGGGTGTCGAGATAGCTAAAGACGCATTAGAGGCTGAACAGAAGAAAGAAGATGTTCAGCGTAGGGGCGTTATGGACACTGCAAAGATATTATCAGATGTTGGAAAAAGCTTGATGAACCCCAATAATGGTAATAGAAATAATTCAGGTTAAAAATAACCTGAAGGTGATATGTGCCTATAACGGAAAACGTCTATGAGGTATTCCAAAAGAACCTCAGGACGTACATGAATGAGAAGGCTGACTTCTTGGCTACTGGTGGTGCGAGTAGCTTTGAAGAGTATAACAAGGCTGTTGGAGTAATTCAGGGCCTTGCATTGGCCGAAAGAGAGCTTATCGATCTCTTTGAGGCTTTGCGTAAAGGAGAAGAGGATGACTGAAGAAAATGTTATCCCATTGGATGATGCTAGGAAGGCAAAGGCTCTTCCTGATCCAGTGGGCTATAAATTGCTAATAGCAATTCCCCCAAAAGAAGAAAAAACAGAAGGTGGCATTTTGCTGCCAGAAGATACTCGTCGCAGAGAGGAAGCGGCTAGTATTACAGGAATGATTTTAAAAATCGGGCCTGATGCTTACACAGATCAGGAGCGGTTCCCCGGCGGCGCTTGGTGTAAAGAAGGTGATTGGATTGTTATGCGATCCTATACCGGCACTAGAATAGAAGTGCATGGTCAGGAGTTTCGCATCATCAATGATGATTCCGTAGAGGCAATAGTGGAAGACCCACGGGGGATTAAAAGGGTATGATTGAAGAGGGTGCAGTCCAAGAAGCGGAAGATGCGGTAGAAGAGGAAGATGTTCCTGACCCGGATGCTTTCGAGGTAAGTATTGTAGATGATACGCCAGAAGAAGATCGTGGTAGAGCTAAACAGGCTGATGACGCTGATGATGCTGAAGGCGAAGATGAAGATTTGGATGAAACGCAATTCAGCAAGCGTATCCAAAAAAGGATCAACAAACTTCGATATGATTACAACGAAGAGCGTAGAGAAAAAGAGCGCTTTCAAAGAGAAAACACTGAAGCTGTAAATTATGCTCAGTCAATACAATCTCAAAACGAAGATTTGCGTAATCAGTCGGCTGAGTTGAGGCGTCTTCTGTATGATCAGGTGGCCGCTAAGACTGATACGGAGATTGAGTCTGTAAAACGCCGTTACAAAGAAGCATATGAAAATGGCGATACAGATTCGGTCGTTAGCGCTCAAGAGGATTTGAGCCGTCTGTATGCAGAAAAGACGAGATTTTCTGCTGAAAGCGATAGTTTTGAGCAGCAATCTGCTCCTCAGCAGCAAGCGGTACAGCAACAGCAACCAAACATACCGCCACCCGATCCCATGGCAGTTGACTGGTTGAAAAGAAACGCTTGGTTTCAACAGCCGGGTTATGAGGAGATGACTGGGTATGCTGTAGGTCTACATGAAAAACTTGTAAAACAAGGGGTAGACCCGAGAAACAATCCAAGCTATTATGATAATATAGATACTGCATTACAAAAGCAGTTTTCTGAATTCTTCGGAGAAGGCCAAGAACAAGCTAGTGAGGCTCCGACTTCCCGAAGAACTCCGGTGGTAGCACCGTCCAAAAGGGGGACGGGGCGCACACCGCGCAAAGTGGAGTTGACTAGCACTCAAGTTTCTCTCGCCAAGAAACTTGGGTTATCGCCTCAACAGTACGCGGCACAGCTTGTGAAGGAGATGAGTAATGGCTGACGTAAGAGGATCAGAGCGCAAACCGAGACAGACGGATACCCGTGAGCAACAGGTGCGTACAAAAGCATGGGAACCGCCGCAAGTTCTTCCTGATCCAACCCCGCAAGATGGTTATGTCTTTCGGTGGATTAGGACTTCTACTCTTGGTAACGCAGACAATGTGAATGCATCCAAGCGTTTCCGGGAAGGATGGGAGCCTGTAAGGGCTGAGGATCATCCAGAGTTGATGCTTCAATCTGACCACGGCACGAAGTGGGAAGGGAACATCGAAGTTGGGGGTCTTCTTCTTTGCAAGACTACCGTCGAAAATGTAGAAGCGCGTAATGAATATTATGCGAATGCAGCGGCTAGGCAGGTTGAGTCTGTTGATAATAACTTCATGCGGGAGAGCGATCCGCGAATGCCTAAGCTGAATGAATCCACAACTAGGGTTCAATTTGGTAGTGGTGTGAAGCCGGGTTAATCTCCTTGGTTTAAACTTTGTCCTTGGAAGGAGATTAGGCAATGGCAACGACTGCTGCGCCTTATGGTTTCCGTCCTGTTGGTCTTCTTGGCGGCGGAACTTGGTCTGATGCAATTCGTCACATTAAGATTGCCAACGATTACGGAACAGCCATTTTTTATGGGGATGTCGTAAAAATCGTTAACACGGGTACCATTGAAAAAGATACTGGTACCACAACGATGACGCCCTGTGGAATTTTTGTTGGGTGTAAATACACCGATCCAAACACTAACCAGTTAACCTTTAACCAAACGTATCCCGCTTCTACGGCAGCGGATGATATTATGGCTTATGTTGTGGATGACCCGAATGTGGTTTTCCAAGCTCAGGGCGATGCCTCTTTGGCTCAAACCGCTCTTGGCAACAACGTGGCTGTGGTTCAAACGGCTGGTTCTACGACAATCGGAACGAGTAAGAATGCTATCGATGCGAGTACAATCGCTACCACGAAAACTCTTCCGGTTCGTATCATTGATTTCGTAGATGGTCCGAACTCTTCGGTTGGTGACAGCTTCACTGATGTCATCTGTAAGTTCAACTCTGGTGGTGACGCGACTGGTGACAGTTGTGCTTCTCACCAATATCAAGATACCACTGGTATCTAGGAGGTCTGAGCAATGGCTATCTCAAGAGCACAGATGCTTAAAGAACTCCTGCCGGGGTTGAATGCCCTCTTCGGTCTGGAGTACGAAAAGTACGAAGACGAGCATACTGAGGTTTATGAGTCAGAATCTTCGGAGCGTAGCTTTGAAGAGGAAGTAGCTCTCTCAGGGTTCGACGCCGCGCCTGTCAAGAACGAAGGTGCGTCGATTTCGTATGATGTCGCGCAGGAATCTTTCACTGCTCGTTATAACCATGAAACGGTTGCGATGGGTTTCGCGATCACAGAAGAAGCTATGGAGGATAACCTCTATGACTCTCTCAGTGCTCGTTATACGAAAGCTCTCGCCCGTGCGATGGCTTATACGAAGCAGGTGAAAGCTGCTACGCCTTTGAACAACGGCTTTGACACTTTCCAATCTGGTGATGGTGTTACGTTGTTTAGCACTGCCCATCCGTTGGTCAGTGGCGGCACCAACTCAAACCGTCCTGCCACGGCGTCTGATTTGAATGAAACCTCGCTTGAGGCTTCTGTTATTCAAATCTCAAAGTGGACGGACCAACGCGGCCTTCTGATTGCGGCTCGTCCCCGCAAATTGATTGTCCCACCGGACTTGATGTTTGTTGCAACTCGAATTCTTGAATCAGAGCTTCGGGTTGGAACCGCTGACAATGATGTCAACGCCATCATGACCAATGGTACGATCCCTGAAGGTTATGCAGTCAATCATTATCTCACGGACACAAATGCTTGGTTCATTCGCACTGATGTGCCGAATGGTATGAAGCATTTTGAACGTGCTCCGATGACGACTGCGATGGACGGTGACTTCCAAACGGGTAACGTGCGCTACAAAGCGCGTGAGCGTTATTCATTCGGTGTTTCTGATCCCCTTGGAATCTTCGGTTCCCCCGGAGCTTCCTAATCCCAATGAGGGGGAGACCTTGCGTGGTTTCCCCCTCTTTTCTTTAATTGTCGTAATGGCGCATATGCGCTGGTTCTAAGGAGGAACTGTTATGGCAACCACGCACTTTACAAACGGTGTTTCCAACCAAACTGTTGGCAATCCGCTTTACGATTATCCCTATCTTGATCCGTTCAAATACTATTCGTATGTGAACGATTTTTTCACTTATCACGCTGATGAGTGGACGATCACGACCACCGAGGGTGGCTCTGGTAACGCATCTGAGGCCCTAACGTCTGTTGCTGGTGGCGCTCTGCTTGTCACCAACGATGATGCTGATAATGACGCAGACTTCTTCAACCTCAAGGGTGAGAGCTTTAAATACGTCTCCACAAAAAAGATGTTCTTTAAGGCTCGTTTTAAGGTTAGCGATGCAACGCAGTCTGACGTTGTGATTGGTCTTCAGATCACTGATACCACACCGCTTGATGTCACTGATGGAATTTTCTTCCAGAAAGATGACGGCGATACCAACATCGATTTCCATATCGAAAAGAATAATTCGGCAACTTCAAATTCTGCTGTGGGTACGCTTGCTGACGACACCTTTATCACGGTTGCGTTTGCCTATGATCCCAATGGCAACAGTGGTTCTGGGTCTTTCAGTGTATTCATTGATGACTCAAAGGTAGCCGAGCAGTCAACGCTTACCAATGTGCCTGATGACGAAGAGCTTACGGTTTCTTTCGGCATTCAAAATGGCGCTGCGGCAGCTAAAACGATGACGCTTGATTACATCATTGCTGCGGTTGAACGGTAATTTAAGGTTTGAGAGGGGTTCGCCCCTCTCCACCTTTAGGAGATTGATATGGCGGATGCAGTAAATGTGACCACCATAGAGGATGGAGAGCGTCAACTAGTTGTTCAGTTAACAAACCTTTCTGACTCTACTGGTGAATCTAAGGTAACCAAGATTGATGTTTCTGGGTTGAACACCAGCGCTACCGGAAAATCATGCAATGAAGTCCGTATTCAAGAAATATGGGCGCAGGTTCATGGCTTTGATGGGGTCCAGCTTTGGTATGATGCAGATACTGATGTAGTTGCTTTCAATGCTGGCGTTGGTTGGACTTACCAAGATTTTTCTAATGTAGGCGGGTTAAAAATGTATGGCACCAATGCGACTGGTGACATTCTTCTTTCTACCTTAGGAACAGAAGCATCCGGTGATGCTTATCAAATCGTTATTCGTGCGGTGAAATACTACGCATCTTAACGGGTCAATGTAAAATGTAGGGTTGTCATGGCGGCACGAAAAAAACGCGGAACTGGCATGAAAGGTATGACCATCAAGGGTGGTCATAAGCGTCCTACTAAATCTGGCGCTGGCATGACAGCCAAGGGAGTTGCTAAGTACCGTCGCCAAAATCCGGGTAGTAAACTTAAAACTGCTGTCACTGAAAAGAAGCCTAAGTCAAAATCTAGGGCTGCTCGTCGCAAATCTTTCTGCGCTCGTAGTAAGGGCCAGATGAAAAAGTTCCCCAAAGCTGCAAAAAACCCAAATAGTAGATTGCGTCAAGCACGGCGCAGGTGGAGATGTTGATGGCTGCTAGAAAGAAAACAACTGCAAAAAAGAATCCTGCTAGAAAATCTAAAAGTAGGGTGAATGAGGCGGGTAATTATACAAAGCCCGCTATGCGTAAGCGTTTATTTAGCAGAATAAAATCAGGCGGTAAGGGTGGAAAGCCGGGTCAGTGGAGTGCTCGAAAAGCTCAAATGTTAGCGAGCGCTTATAAAAAGGCTGGTGGTGGGTACAGAGACTAATGCCTAAACGTAAATCTCAAAAAAGTCTGACGAAGTGGACAAAGCAAAAATGGAGAACAAAGTCTGGGAAACCCTCCGGGAAAACGGGGGAAAGATACTTACCGGAGAAGGCCATAAAATCTCTATCCCCTCAGGAGTATGCAGCGACCACGCGAGCAAAGCGCCGGGGGACTGCTGCCGGAAAACAACACGTAAAGCAGCCCAAGAGAATAGCCAAGAAGACGGCAAGGCATCGTAAGTAATGTCTATATCCAGAAGTCAAATGGGTAGTCAGTTGAAGGGCGGTAAAAAAATGCCAGCAAAGAAACTTAGTTCAAGGCAAAAAAAGATTGCTAGAGTTGCCCCTCCAAGAAATAAAATTACCGGGGCAGACTTTAAAAAGTTAAAAAAGTCTAAACCATCTAGTAGGCGTAAAAAGAAGTGAATGTGTCTAATAACGTCATTAGAGAAGAGTTGAGGGATTGGTCTAGTTCTGTGCTAGAGATACCAAACCCGCACCTCTCTGGGCTTCCAGCTTGTCCTTACGCAAAAAAATCTTGGTCTGATGGTCGAGTGCAAACTCTTGTGGGAGAAGACGTTTTAGACTTGAAAGAGGCGATATCTTGGTATGATCCAGCCACCACAGACATATTGATATGGGTTAATTTTAACCTTGGTCGTCAGGATTTGTGGGAGCGCTGGACTACGTTGTGGAACAGAAGGAATGTTGAAAAAGATATTCACTTGATGTTGTTTCACCCTGATTATCCGCCGTCAGAGGATAGCGAGGAGTTTTTAACTGACAATAATTGGGAGTCGTCCCTTGATGATTACATGATGGTTTTTATTCAGTCTCTGTCTGCACTAAATAAAGCAAGTGTAGCGCTAGAAGGGATTGGGTATTATAATCATTTCTCAGATCATCTTTATCAAACCTTGGTTCTAGATAGAAGGAGAGCTTGCGATGGCAATGGGTAAGAAAATGATGGCTAAGAAAAAAGCCAAGAAAAACGGCAACGGCAAAAAGAAAGTTATGGCTCGCGGCGGCATGAAAAAAACAATGATGCGCGGCGGCAGTAAATCTGTGAAACAAGCTAAACGCTTAGGTTCCAAGGTTGGCAAGACCGAGACCCCGCCAAAAACAAAAGTGATGATGCGCGGCGGCAGCAAAATGAAGAAGAAGTGATTAGATGGCAACCAGCGGTACATCAGATTTTACTTTAGATATCCTAGATATCTGCGAGGAAGCCTACGAGAGGGCTGGCATGGAGATGCGTGGCGGTTACGAGCTAAAGACGGCTCGTCGCAGTCTTGATCTTATGTCTCTTGAGTGGATCAATCGCGGTGTAAATCTTTGGACTATCGAAGAAGGAACTCTTGCCCTGACCGCTGGAACCGCCACCTACAGTTTTCCTGCGGGTACGATTGATTTTATTGAACACCACATTAGAACTAATGCCGGTAGCACAAGCAATCAGTCAGATTCAAATCTAACAAGGATTAGCCCGTCAACATTTGCTAACATTCCTAACAAGCTTACCTCTGGGAAGCCGTTGCAGATTTATATCCAAAGGACAAATTCACCACAATTCACTTTGTGGCCGGTCCCGGATAGCACAGAGACATATACTTTGGCCTTTCTTAGAATTAAGAGAATTCAAGATGTAGGTACAAAGGGGACGAACAACTATGACGCTCCTGAGCGTTGGCTCCCAGCATTAACCGCTGGTCTTGCTTATTATGTTTCTATGAAAAATCCCGAAACTCAAGAAAGGACATCAGGTCTTAAACAGATTTATGATGAGCAGTTTGACTTTGCTGCTGGTGAGGATCGTGTGAAGGCAGGTATTAGAATTACACCGGGAGGGTATAACATATAATGTCTTACGCTGCTGGTAAGCATGCTCTGGGTATATGTGATCGTAGTGGCTTCACGTACAAGTTGAAGGACTTGGTGTATGAAGTGCAGGACGGCAAAAATACCGGATTGCGTGTGGGTCGTGATATGCTGGACCCAGATCATCCCCAGAATTTTTTAGGCAGGTTTCCTGTTGACGACTTTCAAGCATTGAGGGGCGCTCGTCCAGATAATAGGCTTGATTCTTCTTCAAACGCATCTGCCAATTGGAACCCGGTTGGGGATAGAAACATTCTATCTGAGGCTTATGGATTCTCAACTGAGGATAGTTTACAGGCCACTGGTGCTGTTGGGACTGTAACGGTGTCAGTATGATGTCTGTGTTTAGTGAAGATATATCTTTGATGCAAAAAGCTGCTGCTGACAAAGATGTTTTTTACTTTGTTAGCGTTGACGGCGCTGATCACGAAAATGCAAAGGTTATCGTAGAGTTTGCGGGTATGTCTGATCTTGATCATGCTATGTGGTTTGGAAAGTACATCTCCTTGCTTTTGCAAATAAACGATTTCAATGGTTATTCTGAATTGCCGAATTGAGGTTCTGTTATGAATTATACTCAACTTAAAACGGCCATTCAGGATTACACACAAAGCAGTGAAACCTCTTTTGTCACAAACATAGATACCTTCATTGCACAGGCTGAAAATCGTCTGTTTTTTGATATTGATGTGCCTGACTTTCACAAGAACGTCACAGGCACCATGACAACGAGTAATACATACCTACAGAAACCGAGTGATCTGTTTAAAGTGTACTCGTTGGCGGTTATTCAAACTGGAAATGTATACAAATATTTACTGCCCAAAGATGTTTCTTTTATACGCGAAGCATTCCCTGATGCTGATGATACGGGTCTTCCTACTCACTACGGTAACTTTGATGAAGAGTTTTTTATCGTAGGCCCCGCTCCAGATCAGGACTACTCCGTTGAGCTTCATTACAAGTTTCAGCCAGATACGCTTTCGTCTACAAATGCTAACAGTTGGTTTGGTGACAATGCTGAAGCTGCGCTGTTGTACGCTACGTTGGTAGAGGCTTATACATATCTAAAGGGTGAAAATGACATCATGACGATGTATAACAATCGTTATACTGCTGCACTGCAATCGTTGCAAAGATATGGTGCTGCTGATGTCAATATGGACTCTTATCGCAACACCATGAGGCGAACAGCATGATTTCTGACTCATTATCTACTGGAGAGGTGCCGTCAGTATTCGTTCAAACAAGTTCAAATGGCGGTTTGTCCGCTGAACAAATAGCTGACTTATGTTGTCGCAAGCTGGTGCATGTATCTGAGGACGCTCCTCCTGAGATACGGGATCAGGCTATAGTGTTTAAAGTTCGTGTAGAAAATTTGATTTTGGGTTATATTAAAGAAGCTATGAGGGCAGAGCGAGATCGTTGCGTTCATGTCGCTTCTTCTGGTGGTTATGATGATCTCGCGAATCTCTTGAGGAGAGTGTAATGGCTTTTAGCGGGAATTTTATGTGTACTTCTTTTAAAAAGGAGATTTTAGAAGCTGTACACAATTTTAAAAACAGTGGGGGCAGCACCTTTAAGCTTGCCATGTATACTAATTCTGCAAGTTTTACGGCTGCAACGACAGCGTATACGACCAGTAATGAGGTTAGTGGAACTGGTTACAGCGCGGGTGGCGGTACTCTTACGAGGGTAGACCCCACGAGTAGTGGTACAACGGGCTTCACTGATTTTGCTGATCTCACATTTAGTTCGTCTACTATAACGGCTCGCGGTGCTTTGATATATAATGACTCAGCAAGCGGAGACCCAAGTATCGTTGTTTTAGATTTTGGCTCTGATAAGAGTAGCTCATCTGGAGATTTTACGGTTCAGTTCCCCGCTGCTGATGCGTCGAATGCTATTATTAGAATAGCATAGGTGTAAGGTATGTCTTTAGCGGGATGGGGTCGAGGAAGTTGGGGAAGCGGTGCTTGGAATGCCCCCGCCCCCGTTGAAGCTACAGGTGTTGCCGGTACGGGCGGTGTTGGCAGCGTTACTATTGGTGAAGGCGTAGGCGTTGCTGTCACTGGTTTATCGGGTACTGGTCAAGTCGATGGCGGCACAGTAATCGCGCTGCCAATTACTGTTTCAGTGACGGGTGTGTCTGCTACCGGACAAACGTCACAGGCTAATGTTTGGAGCGAGGTTGGGCCAAATCAGAATGCTAATTACCAAAGGATAGCTGCTTAGTTGAGGTTAAATTTAACCTCAAACAGCTTAGGAGAGTTAAATGACTAGTACATATGTAAATGACCTTCGCCTAGAAGAGATGGCAACAGGGGCCAACTCTGGAACTTGGGGAACTAAAACCAATACCAATCTTGAGTTGATCGGTGAAGCTTTCAGCATGGGAACCGAAAACCTTGGTTCTGATGCTAATACAACGATTACTATAGCTGATGGTTCTACGGATGAAGCGCGGTCATTCTACTTAAAAATAACCTCCACAACCTTGTCGGCAACGAGAGAAGTAACTTTAGCTCCTAACACCGTATCAAAAATATGGGTTATTGAGAATGCAACCACCGGCAGTCAGTCAATAACAATTAAACAGGGTTCAGGCGCTACTGTTACTATTCCAAATGGCGGGGTTAAGGCTGTTGTTACGGACGGCGCTGGTTCTGGTGCAGCGGTTTTTGATGTATTCACCGATTTGTCAGTAGCGGGTAGCTTTACGACTGGAGCCAGTGTCACCGTGGGTAGCGGTGCGGCGGAAGACACAAAAATCGTATTCGATGGAAATGCTCAAGATTTTTATATCGGATTGGACGATAGCGCTGATGACTTGGTTATTGGCAAAGGTTCTACTGTTGGAACAACGCCAGCGGTGGAGATTGATGAAAACTTAGATATCAAGTTTGCTGAGAGTATCGGGGTAGGCCAAGCTGCATCTAGTACGACTGGAGACATCGTAGCACAAACGATGAGCTTGAAGGGCACCACGCCTAGCCTCACAATTGGAGACGGCGGCGAGGAAGATACAAAGCTTGTTTATGACGGTCACGCCAAAGACTTCTACATGGGTCTGGACGACAGTGCTGATAAGCTTGTGGTGGGGGTTGGATCGACTGTTGGTACTAACTCTATCTTAACGCTTGATGATGATTCCGTTACTGTTGGTGACGGTGCAGCGGTGGATACAAAGGTTGTATTCGATGGCAATGCTCAAGACTATTACATTGGTCTAGACGATAGCGCAGATAGCTTGCTCGTTGGTTCTGGCTCTACAGTTGGCACTACCCCAGCAATAACCATCGATCAAAACCAAACAGTTACTTTTAGCAAGTCTGCCGTTGGCGCTACTCTTACGGATACGTCTAACTCTGGAAATGTGACTTTAGATTTCCAAGCCAGTCAAAATTTTGTTTTGACACTCACGGGTAATGTGACGCTTGACAATCCATCAACGGAAGCTGTTGGTCAGTCTGGTATTATAGTTTTTATCCAAGATGGAACTGGTTCTCGCACTCTCAGCCTTGGAACTGATTATGAGACTCCTGCTGGTGCCGGGATAAGTTTGAGTACAGCAGCAAGTGCAGTTGATGTTGTCCCTTACTTTGTAAAGGCTGCTGGCAGCATTCAACTTGGC
>VTLG01004817.1_pt1 | contig 13356 bp, 15 predicted proteins | sample 4694571 | NCBI WGS metagenome assembly VTLG01 (sample SAMN12604809, study PRJNA352737) | marine metagenome | biome: ENVO:00000447; feature: ENVO:00000209|ENVO:00000569|ENVO:01000036; material: ENVO:00002151; isolation source: viral sequences binned using virsorter ... | reverse complement strand
ATGGCTGACAAAAGAGCTATTGACAAGCTAAAAGAAGCATTTTGCGTTGACAACGTAAGCCGTTACATTATTAAAAAAGAAGGAGTGGTAATTCTAGAAATATATTGGAAACCACTAACTATTGCAGATAGAGACACTATTTACAAGACTCTTCATGCAATGAACAAAGCAAATGAAACTGATAATTTAGAATATGCTTTACAGGTTCTTATAAATAAAGCCGAGGACAAAGAAGGTAATAAATTATTTACTGAAGCTGATCGTGTTAGCCTTAGACGAGAGATACCTTTAACAGTTTTGACAGATATTATGTTCAAGATTCAAGGTGCTGCGGAGGAGGTAGATACCGTAAACTCAAAAAGCACATCTGAGTGAAGATAATTATTTGTATCTACAATTTTTTCTATGTGAAAAGCTAGGTTACACGATCCAAGAGTTTAGAGAAAAGGTAACGCACGAAGAGTTAATTTATTGGAGTTCATATTTAGAAATAAAAAGTGAGCGAGAAAAGGCAGAATATGACAAAATAAGAAAAGAAGCACAAACAAAACGAGCACGTTAAATGGCTGAGGCAATTTACGAAGTAAATATAAAGCTAAATGCTCAGAATTTTGAGCAAGAACTTAACGCACTCAAGAAAAAATTAGAAAGATTTACCAAAGAAGCTAAGAGAAAAAACGAAAAAGATCCAATATTCAAAAGAGGCAGAGAACTAACAGTACTAAAATCTATTGAAACTACCAGGAATAAACTAAATGAACTAGATAGATTTGGCTTAAACACAGACAAAAGACGAGCCAAGTTAAGGCAAGCCGAAGCTCTAGTAGATAAAGGAAAGTTTAGAACTGCAAAGAACTTAGTAAATGAAGCACAGTTATTAAACATAAAAGATGCTGAAAATTTACGTTTAGCAAAAGAAAGGGTAGCAGAAGAAAAACGTCTTAGTAAGGAACGAGAACGACAAAAGTTACTAGCCAGTAAGCGTTTTGGTAGTGTTATCAAAAGTGCTGCTATTGGTGGTGGTTTCCCTTTGCTATTTGGTGGAGGAATAACACAGGCCATACCTGGATTAATTGGCGGTGCGTTAGGAGAGGCAGCAAGTCCTGGCGGTGGATTTGCAGGATCTATTGCTGCCACAGCTTTAGCATCTTCAGCAACTCAGTTTGCTAATAGTGCAAGAGAGGTAGGTAATGCGTTAAAAGATCCAACAGAGGGCTTACAAAAGTTAAAAGACGCAGGATTTCAAGTAAGTGAATCTACAGAAAGACAGATAGAAGCACTAATTAAGGCAGGAAGAAAAACCGAGGCATTGGCATTAATACAAAATGAATTTGCACAAACTATTGGAACATTAGGAACAGATAATCTTAAAAAATTAGATACATCATTTGATGAATTAGATGACGCAGTTGCGAAGCTAGTACTAAAATTCCAAGCTGATTTAGCTCCTGCATTTATAACCATTATTGATTTAGCTACGAAGTTTGTAAACTCTGTTGGAGGTCTTAGAATAAGACGTAAAGCACAGGAAGTAGACCCAGAAGCGTTTGCAGAAGCAGAAAAAAGAATAATAAAAGACTTAGGAGGTAATATAGCTTTAACATTTTCTGGAGATTTAAGAGAGGAATTTACTAGACAACTAACAGAAGCATCAAAAGATATATTAAATAAAAGCCTTCCTAGTTTCTTGGGAGTTCCACAGACTACAGATGGTGCTGGAACTGGAGATCCTTTTGACGTTAATCTAGAAAAAACTAAGTTAGAAAAACTTGTAAAACAAACAGAACAGTATGAAAGAATATTAGAAGTAGGTTTTGAACAAGCAGAATTAGAAAAAGAAATTGCAGAATTTAAAGAGTCAGCTTCAGAAGCAGAACTACAAAAAATAGAAAACGGAGAAATAAGTATAAAACAACTTATCGAACAAAACAGGGAAGCAGCACAACTTGTTAAAAATGCAGAGTTAGCTAGAGATGCTTTTAGATCAATGACTCAAAACATAGCTACAGATTTAGCAGATGGGATACAAGGATTAATCCGTGGAACGTCTACCTTAAATGATGTGTTAAATAACGTACTAAACAAAATGATAGACGCTGCATTTAATATGGCTTTCTTTGGTAATGCGTCAGGTACTTTAAGTAAGGGAGCAGGATTATTTGGTAGTTTATTTGGAGGATTTCTAGCTAATGGTGGTAGAGCACAAGCAGGAAGATCATATATCGTAGGAGAAGAAGGGCCTGAGTTATTTACTCCAAATAGTAGTGGAATGGTGTCTCCAAACAGTTCTCTAGGAGGATCAACAAATATAGTTGTAAACGTAGATGCTTCTGGATCTTCTGTTGAAGGTGATGAACAACAAGGTAGAGAACTTGGTCGACTTATATCTGTAGCGATACAATCAGAATTAATTAAACAAAAACGACCAGGAGGTATGCTCGCATAATGGCTACGTTTCCCTCGATCAAGCCTGTTTATGGGCAGCAAAAAAGATCTGCACCAAACACCAGAACAATTCGTTTTGCCGATGGTTATGAACATAGAATATTGTTTGGACTCGCAGAGCATCAAAATCCAAAACTTTATAACTTTACATTTGAAGTTTCTGAAACGCAAGCAGACGAAATAGAAACCTTCCTTGATGCCCGTGCAAACGATAGTGCCAGCTTTGATTTTGAAGCACCAGGTCAAACTGCATCACAAAAATTTGTTTGCGAAACTTGGTCAAAATCTATACCATATAACAATAGAGCCACAATACAGACAACATTTAGAGAAGTATTTGAACCATGAGCACAGCCCCAATAATTACTGATTTACAAAAAGTAAATCCCTCTGCAATTATTGAACTATTCACTCTCGAAACCGATGCCACTCTGCATGGATCTACTACAACCTACCGCTTTCACAATGGTACAAGCCTAAACGCAAACGGAGATATTGTTTGGGCTGGCAATCAGTATTTAAAAATGCCAATAACTGCTGAAGGTTTTGCATTTACAAAAGGACAGTTACCTCGCCCAACCCTCACAGTAAGTAACGCACTCGGAACTATCACAGCAATTCTACTAAACGTAAACCAAGTAACAACAGGTAATGATCTAACAGGAGCTACTGTAACCAGAATCAGAACTTTAGCACGTTATCTTGATGCTGTTAACTTTCCTGTAACATCAACCAGCACCACGACAACAACAGAAACTATTGCTGATCCTGCTGATGCCGAAACTGTCACTTTTACTGTAACTGTTGTGAGTTATTTGGGTGCAAACATTTTTGCTATTAATGGTAGTAATTATCCTGTTTTGACAATGAAAAGAGGATCTACTTATATCTTTGACCAATCAGATGCTTCAAATAGTGGACATCCTTTAGCAATAAAATCTGATGCAGGAGGAGCACAAACAACAACTGTAGTAGGAACTGCTGGAAATGCAGGAGCTACAGTTACTTACCAACCAGCATATCCTTCTGCTCCAAATGACTTGAGATATTACTGCACAGTTCATGGAAATGGAATGGGTAATACAATCACGATGAATGACCCAAATACAACGACTCAAGATACAGTTACAACTACAACGCAACAGGTAAATCCATTAGGAACACCAGATCCTACAGCAGAGTTTCCCAGAGAAATTTACAAAATAGATAGAAAATCAGCAGAAAATAGAGAAGTAGTTACATTTGAACTTGCAGCAGTATTTGATTTAGCTGGTATTAGAGCACCGAAACGTCAGTGCACCAGAACAGAGTTCCCTTCTATTGGTACGTTTATCGCATGAATTGGCAGGAAGAAGCTCTTAATCACGCAAAGATTGAAGATCCAAAAGAGTGCGTGGGTCTGTTATTGAATATTAGAGGAAAAGAAAAGTATTTTCCTTGCCGTAATCTATCAATGACAGCACATCAATGTTTTATTATTGATCCAGAAGATTATGTTAGGGCAGATAACATAGGAGAAATAAAAGCAATAGTTCATAGCCACCCTGTAACTCCACCTTTTCCAAGCGAAGCGGATAAATTAGGTTGCGAACAAAGTAAACTACCCTGGCATATAGTCAATCCAAAAACTGAACAGTGGGGTTACTATGAACCCTGCGGATATAAACCACCACTAAAAGGTAGACCCTGGGTTTGGGGAGTCACAGATTGCTGGTCTTTGGTCCGTGATTTTTACAAAGAAGAAAAAAATATAGAATTATTAGACTATGAACGACCTGTTACCCCACAGGAGTTTAATGACGCACCATTATTTGAAAGATATGCCGAAAGAACAGGCTTTAAAGAGTTAGACCCAAGTGAGACACTTAAGAATGGCGATATTTTACTGATGAGCATAATGTATAACACCCTCAACCATGTAGCAATTTTTTTAGATGGAGATGTTTTACACCATTTAACCGATAGACTATCTTGTAAAGAGCCATATTCTGCGTGGCTGCAAAAATGCACAGGCAAGAGGTATCGTTATGATGCGTAAAATAAAACTTTACGGAGACTTAGCAGAATTTGTAGGTCACAAAGAATTTGAAGTAAAAGTAGATAGCCTATCAAGAGCAGTAAGTTTTCTTATAAATAATTTTCCTGGAATCGAAAAATATATGAGTCCAAGATATTACCAAGTAAAAGTTGGAAACTATAATGTAGGCAAAGAGGAAATTCATTATCCGATAGGGCAGGAAGATATACATTTTGTTCCTGTTATAACTGGTGCTGGTAGGGGAGTAGGAAAAATATTATTGGGAGCAGCATTAATAGGTCTAGCCATAATAAACCCAAGCGTAGGTTTTGGACTTGGACCAGGTGGTTTAGGCGGTGGTTTTGCTACTGCTTCTGGGGCATTTAGTATTACAGCATTTGCAGGAAATATTGGTATAGGTCTAGTGCTCATGGGAGTATCTGAAATGCTTACCCCATTACCTAAAAAAAGAGATTTTAATAACGAAGAGGATCCACGATTATCTTACAATTTTTCTGGAACGCAAAACACCTCACGGGCTGGTACTCCCGTTCCAATATGTTACGGAGAAATCATAACTGGATCGGTGGTTATCAGTGGTGCAGTTGATACACAACAGGTACAGGCATGACAAATAAAATTATACGAGGATCTGGAGGAGGAGGATCTCCACCGCCACCACCGCAACCAACAAGAACTCCCGATACATTACATAGCAGACAGTTTGCTACGTTTCTTGATTTATTGTCTGAAGGAGAAATAGAAGGATTCGCTACAGCATCAAAAGAAGGAAGAACACAAGGCACTACAGCGTATAACAATGCTGCATTAAAAGATGTTTTTCTGAACGATACTCCTGTTTTAAAAGCAACAGCTAATTCTGCCAGTCCTACAACAACCGATTTTAATTTCCAAGATGTAGGTTTTACACCTCGCTTTGGAACCGCAAACCAAACAAAAGTTTCTGGAATTGAAAGTAGTTCTTCTGTCACAGGAGTAGGAGTAACTGTAACTGCATCCACTCCAGTAACAAGACAGATAACAAACTCAAACGTAGATGCTGTAAATGTAACCATAACTTTCCCTCAACTTCAAAAAGCAACAGATCAAGGGGATTTACTTGGATCATCTGTATCTTTGAAAATTTCAGTTCAATACAATTCTGGTGGTTTTACCGATGTCATTAGTGACACAGTTACAGGTAGAACTGCTGATGCCTACCAAAGAGATTACAGAGTAAATCTTACGGGATCGTTTCCAGTGGACATCAGAGTTACAAGAGTCACAGCAGACAGTACAACTTCTAGTCTTGTGGATGCTTTTCAGTGGACAAGTTTTGGCGAAATAATTGACGATTCATCAACTTATGCTAACAGTGCTTACACTGCTGTACGTTTGGATTCAATGCAGTTTCAATCAATACCAACAAGAAAGTATCGTATTAGAGGTATAAAAGTAAGGATTCCTGGTGCTGGTGCTAGTGGATCTGGAACTCCAACTGTTGATAGTACAACTGGTCGTATTATTTATCCTGATGGGTATATTTTCAATGGTGTTATGGGTGCTGCTCAATGGTGCTCGTGCCCAAGCATGGTGTTACTGGACTTGCTCACGACCCAGAGGTACGGATTTGGAGATCATATAACAGACAGCAGCCTGGATTTATTTTCATTTGTAACTGCTAGTAAATTTGCAAATACGTTGGTATCAGATGGATCTGGAGGACAGGAAGCAAGATTTAGCTGCAACGTAAATATTCAGACAAGTGGAGAGGCATTTGATTTGATAAATGAACTGGCTGGAGTTATGCGATGTATGCCTATCTGGTCTGCTGGATCCGTAACACTTACACAGGACAGTCCAACAGATGCCAGTTATTTATTTAACTTATCTAACGTAGGCGAAGGTGGTTTTAGTTATTCGGGCAGTAGTTTAAAAACTAGACATAGTGTTGTGGCTGTTTCTTACTTCAATATGGATAGTAAAGAAATAGATTTTGAGGTCTATGAAGATTCCGATTTGATAGCAAAGATAGGGACAGTTATTAAGCAAGTGAAAGCATTTGCGTGTACTAGCCGTGGTCAAGCTCGAAGATTAGCAAAGGCAATCGTTTTCTCGGAAAATAATGAGTCTGAGGTCTGCACTTTTACAACATCAATAGATTCTGGTGTAGTGGTTCGACCTGGTGCGGTTATCGAAATAGCAGATCCCGTAAGATCAGGAGTTCGTAGAGGTGGAAGAGTCAGTTCTGCTACAACGACCCAGGTAACTGTAGACGATTCTGCTGCAACTGATCTGCCTACAACAAACAGTCCGACATTAAGCGTTATCCTGCCTGACGGAACAGTGGAAACCAGATCAGTTTCCAGCGTATCTGGTGCAGTGGTCACAGTATCTTCAGCTTTCTCTCAGACTCCCAATGCAAACACTATCTGGCTTATACAAGATGACACAGTTGATGCTCAAAAATTCAGAGTAATAACTGTTGAAGAACAGGAAGGTTTAGTTTACGCAATTACAGCTTTATCTTATGTAAATGAAAAATACGCATTTATTGAAGATGGTGCAACTTTACCAACAAGGACAGTATCAATATTAAATTTACCAAAAGATCCTCCTTCTGCTTTACAGGCTGAAGAAAAGATAGTTGAAATAAATAATCAGGCAGTATCGAAACTTATTGTTAGTTGGCAACCTATTGTCGGTGTTACGCAGTATCAGGTTAACTATAGATTTAATAATGGTAACTTTGTTTCGACAACAGTATCTTCTCCTGATTTTGAGATATTCAATACTGATATTGGAACGTATGAGTTTCAAGTATTCAGTTACAATGCTGCATTACAGACAAGTGCGACTTCTGCTGATCTAACTTTCTTTGCTGTTGGTAAAACTGCATTACCATCAAATGTTACTGGACTATCTGCCGAACCAATAAATGAAAAATTAGTAAGATTACGTTGGAATCGGTCTACAGATATTGATGTTACTCATGGAGGTAGAGTATATGTCAGACATTCTCCTCTGACCGATGGTAATGGTACATTTACTAATAGTACTGATTTGATTCAAGCTCTTAGTGGTGCTACCACATCTGCGGAAGTTCCATATCTTGAAGGCGAATATATTTTAAAATTTCAAGATGATGGCGGTAGATTTTGTGCAGGAGAAACAAGTGTAATTATTGAATTACCTGATAACCAAGCTCCACTTGTTACACAAACAAGACGAGAAGATCAGGATAATCCTAAATTCCAGGGAACAAAAACCAATGTTGATTTTGAAAGTATATTTAATACTTTAAACCTAACTGGTGGTGGAAATTTTGATAGCATCACAGATTTTGATGCTGTAGGTTCGTTAGATGATTTTGGTGGAGTTGTTTCTGAAGGTACTTATGATTTCGGAGGAACTGCTGGTGGAGATACTTTAGATTTAGGTGGTGTATTTAGTCTTGATCTTAAACGTCACTTTCTGACAGAAGGATTCTACCCATCAGATTTATTTGACTCAAGAGGTTTGATTGATGATATTACAGATTTTGATGGACTTACAGCTACAGAAGTTAATGCTGAAATGTTAGTAAGAGTTACACAGGATGACCCATCTGGATCTCCTACCTATTCTGACTTTCAGACTTTTGCCAACGGAACTTATAAAGGTAGAGGATTTCAATTCAGAGCTAAATTAACAAGTAATGATACCGCACAGGACATTAGAGTTTCACAGTTAGGTTATACAGTATCTTTACAAAGAAGGACAGAACAAAGTAATGTTATTGCAAGCGGAGCAGGAGCAAAGGCTGTGACTTTTACTAATTCGTTTTTTACTGGAACTTCAGTATTATTAGGAGTAAATTCCAATATACCCTCTGTTGGTATTAATGCTCAGAATATGGCATCAGGAGATTTCTTTGAAGTAAGCAATATTTCTGGAACGGGTTTTACTGTTCATTTCAAAAATTCATCAAATGCTTCGATTGATAGAAATTTCACTTATCAGGCTGTCGGATTTGGTAAAGGAGGGTAGAATATGCACAAGGTAGTTTTCTAAATGGCACAAGTTTCAGACTATTCAATCGCTAATGGCACAGGCTCCGCCGTGAGAACCGACCTTAATAATGTCTTTGCTGCCATACAGAGTTTGAATAGTGGGTCAGCAGATCCTAGTGGTACACAGGTTGCGTTCCAGTTGTCAGTTAATACAACATCTAATTTATTAAAAATAAGAAATGCAGCTAATAATGGATATATCGAAATTGGTAATGTTACACAGGCAAACTTAGGTCTTGCTCCAGTTGCAGGAGCAACATTTACTGGAGATGTTATACATAATTACACAACAGCTTTACAAATTCCTGTTGGAACCACTGCACAAAGACCTGGTTCGCCCTCAACAGGAGACTTTAGATTTAACAGTACGACTACTTCTGCTGAAATATATAACGGATCTGAGTTTACTGCTGTGGGAGGCGGTGCTGGAGCTACGGGAGGAGGTAATGATGAAGTATTTTTTGAATCGGATACTAACGTAACAACGGACTATACAATCACTTCTGGAAAAAATGCACACACAGTTAGCCCTGTCATAAATAGTGGGGTCACTGTGACCGTGCCATCTGGCAGTTTACTTGTTATTCTTTAATTATGGCTTTAAATATTAACGGCACTACTGGAATTTCTGGGGTTGATGGATCAGCTTCCGCACCAGCAGTAACAGGAACAGATAGTAACACAGGAATAAATTTTGCATCTGATACTGTCAATATAAATACAGGTGGAATAACTAGGGCTAAAGTTGATTCTGCTGGAAATTTAGGGCTAGGCACATCAAGTCCTACTGCTGCCTCTGGTGAAACTACCTTAAATATTTTTGCAAATGAGTATCCAGAATTACATTTAACTAGCAGCGTTACAGGTACGGCTGCTACCGATGGATCAATTTTTACACTAAATAATGATAATTCTACAGTAATTAGGAATCAAGAAAACAGCTATATAAGGTTTGATACTAACGGTTCAAATGAACGTATGCGTATTAGTAGTAGTGGAGCACTATCAGTAGGGTCTACAGCTAATACTTTCGGAGGTTCTATACTTGCAGTAAATGGTTATTATGTTTCTGCTTATAACGGAGATAATTTAGTCACAAACGCTTCGCAAGGCGGTGGTTCGGCAACTTTATATATTGGTAATGCTGCTATACAGGTTTCATCTGACCAAAGAATTAAAAAAAATATTGTTGATACAACTTTAGATGCTACTACTAAATTAAAACAAGTAAGAGTAGTAGACTTTAAATGGAATGATCCAACCGATAAAGCAGAAGTAAATAGAAATTCAAGAGGTACTTGGACAGGTTGTTTAGCACAAGAAATGGTAAATATTTTTCCATATACTGTTAACGCACCTAGAAAAGATGATAATTCTATAGATACTGAGAGTGAAAGAACTTGGGGGTTAGAATATCAACATCTAGTACCAGCATTGATAAAAGGTTTTCAAGAACAACAAGCTAGAATAGAAACATTAGAAGCAAAAGTCGCTGCGTTGGAGGCTGCATAAATGACAGCAAAGATTAAACTAAACGCAGCATCAGGTGGTGGGTCTTTTAGCTTACAAGCACCCTCATCATCTAGTAATACAAGGGTAATGACTTTACCTGATACAGCAGATGGAACGATATTAACAACAACAAACCCAAAGACAGGGAATATTATTCAAGTAAAACAAGCTTATAAAACTGATATTTTTAGCTCTACAAGTGGTACTTTTGTTGATGTAACAGGGTTATCTTTAACAATTACCCCTAGTTCAACTTCTAGTAAAGTTCTTATTAGATATGACGTACTTTTATCAGGCCAAAGTTGGACAAAAGGAACAGTACAATTAGGATTATTTTTTAGTAGTGATGGTGGAAGTTCTTTTAATATAATTGGTAATGGTACAGGTGGTTCTTCAGATCATAATGTTAATTCAGTACAACAACTTTACTCAAATGGCGATAGTAATACAGAAGCTAACATATCAGGCGTTTCATTAGAATATTTACATAGTCCAAGCTCAACTGCTGCATTACAATATAAATTACAAGCAAGAATAGAAACTGACGGTGGAAACTTTAAGATTAATGCACAGGCACATAGTAAGAATGGTGCTTCAAGCATGACAGTAATGGAGGTAGCAGGGTAATGAGTTTAGACCATGATGCAATAAGAAAGGCATATCCTGATGCTATAACTATTGATGACGGAGCAGGTGCATTTGATAAAGATGGCAAATCTATTACCTTAGAGCAAAGCAAGATAGATGCTGCACGAACCACGCTAGACGCTGAAGCTGCTGCGATAGCTTATCAAGGGCAACGTAAAGCAGAGTATCCAAGTATTGAAGATCAGCTTGATGACATTTATCATAATGGTGTAGCTGGTTGGAAAACTACTATCAAAGCTATTAAAGACAAGTATCCAAAACCATGAGTGAAATTAAGGTAAATTCGATAAAAGGGGTAGGAGCCAGTACTGCTGCTATTACTGTCAACAATACTGATGGAACGTGTACAGCCAATATTACAAACAGAACTAATAAAAGGCTCACGATAAATGGAGCAATGACCATAGCCCAACGTGGTTCGTCATCTACAACTTCTGGCTATGCAACTGTTGATAGATTTGCTGTTACTTATGGTGGAACAGATGAAGCACCTACACAGGCACAAGTTGACGTTGGAAGTGGAACAACACCATATAATTTAGGATTTACAAAAGCATTGAGAGTTACAAATGGAAATCAAACAAGTGGTGCTGGTGCTGCTGATTATATAGAAATTGGTCACAGAATAGAAGCACAAGATATAAGAAATAGTGGTTGGAATTATCTTTCGAGTTCAAGTTTTATCACTTTAAGTTTCTATGTAAAATCAAGTGTTGCACAAGTTTTTTATGGCTATCTAACAACAAGAGACGGCACTCGTAAAACATATCCTTTTTCAACTGGTTCGTTAAGTGCAGATACTTGGACAAAAGTTACTAAAGTTATTGCTGGAAATTCTGGTTTAACTTTTGATAATGATAATGGAGACGGCCTTGATATATTTATAGACCCTTATTATGGTACAGATTACACAACCAATGGTGTTTCTTTAGATCAATGGAATGCACATTCGGCTGGTGATACCTTTCCTGATAACACAACAACATGGTACACAACAAATGATGCAACATTTGAAATTACAGGAGTTCAGCTTGAGGTTTCAGATCATGCCACCGATTTTGAGCATAGATCATTCGCAGATGAATTAAAAAGTTGTCAAAGATATTATCAACAAATAAGTAGATCATCAGGTGCTAACAGTGTTAATGGTACATTTGCTGCTGGTACTTGCAATACTAATGCTGGTAATGGAGGAATACTTCAAGTTATGGTTAGATTCGAAACAAAAATGAGGGCAGTACCAACAATGACTGATTCAGGAACTTTTAGTTTTCATGTATCTGGAGTTAATGTGGCAGACACTTCAACTGCATATTCTCAAGCTTACGATGATGGTGTCAAAATTACTGCAACTCAAACAGCATTTATATCAACAAGTGGATTTTGTGGCGAACTTATAAGTAAGTATTCTGATACGAGTACAGCTACAATTAAAGCAGACGCAGAATTGTAATTATGTCTTATAAAAAAACAAAACATCAGCTTGTAGATCAAACTTGGGTAGAGAATCCAAATATGATTTTAAGAACATCAGATGGTGCCTATATTCCTACTTCCACAGAAAATAGAGATTATCAAGAATACCTTGCGTGGGTAGCAGAGGGAAATAGCCCACAAGAGGCTGATTAATTAACCTTTTCTTGCATCTGTCTTGTCATTATCCCCATAGTGACGTAAAGAGGGGATAAGGCTACAATAAGCAGTAATACAAGCACACTTGAAAAAGATAGTGCTTTTAAAATTGCAAATTTAATCATGTTTCAAAAAATTGCTAATATTCTTAGCATTGTTTCATTTATAATGGTAGCTTCCATGAGTGGTGGAGCATACCTGGGCTACAAATATGTAACATCTGAAAATTTTAAATCTCAAGTTATGAACGAAATTCTTGGAAATATACAGGGTGCTATGCCTAAAGTTTTAGATAACGTAGTGCCTGATATAACGGGTCCATCAATACCTATACCTAAAAAATGAACTGTTATTGGTGCGATTCTAAATTGATTTGGGAAGGCGATCAGGATATTGAAGATAATCCTAAGTTTTCTGTAGAAACTAATTTAAGTTGCCCTAGGTGTTACTCAGAGATAACAGTACTTAAAAAAAGAGATGCTTTTGATTAATGATTTTTACATTTATAAAAAAATTAATAAAATATTATGTTGATAAATTAATTCATTGGCTGCGTATGCAAAAATTTAATTTAGAACTAGACAATGAAATAAAAAAATATCACGAAGAATTAGATAAAAAAGTCAAAAAACCAAAAATTATAGAAAAAGGTACTTTTGGAGAAAACGGTTGGTCTATTTCTATTGGAGATGTAGAAGATGGAAATACCAAAGATTAATATAAACAAGGTTGAAATACATGAAATACCCGTATGGAAAACTGACGTACCAAAAAATTTAAATATAAGTAAGCCTATAGTTGATATTCCAGGTTGTGTAAGAGTTCATAGAAACAATCTCACAAGTCTCATTGATAATGACAAAGATGAATATGGCACATATACAGAATGTGGCAACTTCAGTATTCCTAGTTTTGAACCTTTACAGTATAACCCCAACGAATTTAAGTACACGCAATCCGAAACCCCCACAAATCAAGATCAAGAGTTTGTTGAATCTACAGTAGAGCCACCAAAATACGAACCAAAGAAAAAAGATAAAGATGATAAAT
>VTLG01001348.1_pt1 | contig 13356 bp, 22 predicted proteins | sample 4694571 | NCBI WGS metagenome assembly VTLG01 (sample SAMN12604809, study PRJNA352737) | marine metagenome | biome: ENVO:00000447; feature: ENVO:00000209|ENVO:00000569|ENVO:01000036; material: ENVO:00002151; isolation source: viral sequences binned using virsorter ... | reverse complement strand
CAAGATGCCCCCCTCCATACATTGATAGCCAGGGCCTTGGTTGAATCAGCATCGGTGGTTGCCTTGTTGGTAGTGGTTTGGGTGGGTTGTTTTCGATAGCTTTTAAAGCTTCATCAGAAGGATGAACGACAGTTCTTACCCTTCCGTTATGAGTTGTTTTGGTTATTCGCAGGAGATTTGAGTTCGCATCAATGATTTGTAGTAGGAGATTTCCTACTTCTCTTTTATCCCCCAGCGTCCATCCATTTGTATCTAATTTCAGTTCTTTCAACACTCTGTCCTTACTGATTTCCCTGACTCCTCGTCTCTTCCTTATCAGCCTCACTAAGTCAGGACTTATTTCTTCAATTCTTCCTGCTTTTAATTCATCTTGTAGGGCAGTCCCGATTGCACCAGCCAACCTCTTTTGTGTAGGACGCTGACTGATGTAATCAATCACTACTCCAAGGGCAATAGAGGCTAGCGACCTCGGCCCTCGGTTAGTGACATGCAAAAGTAAAGGCCAGGCCGCAAAATGTGGGCCTGGTTTACTTGGGTTGACGAGCAGCTCCTCCAAAAGCAACCCTAATGCCACAGTTACCTGTTCAGCGTTGTCTTGAAATAAAGCTTGCCCATATTCAGTGGCACTCTCTTTCCCCTGGGCTTTTAGTTTTGCTCTGGCATTAACAGCACTCCAATGAGCGCGTTCAGCTTCACGTTTTTCACGCAACTGCTGTAATTCATCCTTCAAGAACTCGGACACAATCAGACAAAGCCTCCGTATTTAGGTGGATGTAACGTTTAACTGAGGAATAACTCTTCCAACCTCCGAACTGCATCAGTTTTCGTTCAGGGATACCACTTGCACCCAGTCTTGAAGCGCAGGTATGCCTTGAACTATGCAAAGTCAGGCGAGGGTCATTGATTCCCATTGACTTCTTTGCCCCATTAAGAAGTCGTCTAAAAGTGTGGTATTTAATAGACCATACAAAAGTTTCAGGGCCGAGAATATCGAGGTATGGACTGACTGCTTTTATAGCTGCCTTTGTTAGTGGGATAGATCTTGGTTCTCCGTTTTTGGTTTCCCAGAAAGTACAACTACCCCGTTTAAAGTCGCAATCTTTTGCACGTAATCTTCGTACTTCTCCCCACCTCGCTGCCGTTTCCAGCATGAAGACAAACAGGTCAGCCATTGCGGGCTGGTTCCTTTGTCGGAAGTATTCACAAACAGCCTTGACTTCATCATCAGTAAAAGCTCTTCTTTCAGTGTTTTTAACAGGTAAATCTCTTGGCATCGGTTGAATGCCAGGAAGATGGCCACATTCATGGGCATCAGTTAACAATGCCCTGATTGCAGCCACTTTTTTATTAACTGTTGATGGTTTATTACCGCGACTGAGCAATTCAAGCCGCCAATTAATGACCATCTGTGCAGTTAAATCTTTTAGTGGGAAGTCTGGCCCCCACTTGTTGACAATCTCTTGGCATATTCCCATGGCCCCTTTTTCATAGGGAGTATTACGCCAACGGGTCGTCAAAGATAGGCGTTTGGCCGTCAGTAAAGTGAACATTGGTGGTTGCTGTTGGTAGGTACTGTTCGATTAGCTCCTTCCCTTCAGGAGTGAGCTGCAATTGCATCCCTTTTGTATGCGGATGTTGCTTGACTGTGACAAGTGCCACATCATGCGGGCTTTCTATCCATTTGCCTTGCGAATACCTAGCCCTGCCTCTCAGTTGAGAGATTAAACGGCTAGCACTACTAACAGCTAATGGCGTCCCGTCCTGGTCAGGCATTGCTTGACGTAATGACGTCATGTTGTCGATGCCTGCAGCTATTAAAAGCAAGGCCTCGGCTGCCTCAATAGGAACAATCTTTCCCTTTTTTCTTAGAGAACCCAGGAGATTTGCAAACGATACTGCTTGACTCATTTCCCTTCATCCTCTATAGCTGCTCTAAATGCAGTCATAGCTTCAGATAAACCTGCCCATTTAACTTCCAGTGGTCTTTCATCAGCCAGCCATCTTTCAGCATCTATAAAGTCAATAGGATTCCAGACATCAGGAGACATCTTGGCTGCATGAGCTATAACCCCATCCTTTTCAACAGGTAAATCAGGGTTAATAAAAAACTGGGTTTCAACAGGGCCAACACCTGCCTTCTCTCCCAGAATCATTAAGGCATACTGTCCTGTTAAATGGTCATACCAATAGTGATAGGCCATCACTCGCGGGTCTGGATAGGTCGGCGCAAAATGACGCTTGCGAAAGAAAAATCTATCCATCATGTGTTCAATGCGTTGTGTAGTTTATTAATAGCTGAGATAGTGGCGTCTAACTCCTCTTTTGTGTCTGCCCAGTCGGTATTGCCAACAGGTGCAGTTTGTATTTGAGCTTGCCAGTAATCATTTAACAAAGGCTCTCGATAACTGAGAGCCTTCATTACTTGAGTACATTCAGCCTTGTTTAGATTTAGCTGCATTAGTCCTCTTAGGTGGTTGTTTTCTGGCCTTTTCTAGCTTCACTAACTCCTCTAGTGATGCCGCAATGCTTTTAAGCATCACGGCACATCTATAAAGGTCTAGCTCTGCATCATTGCGAAACTCTCTATTCATCTTCTGCTATCCACTCTTTTAATTCTGATAGCGGCTTATTCCCTAGGCACTTGATTGGCGTGTCCTCGGTTGCGCCTATCTTTTCCAATTGTTCAACCAACTCAGCTATTAACTGAGTGGTTAGCCTGTCAACCTTGGCTTGCATGATTGCAGCCTCTTGGTCTTTGTTGAGTGTCATTGTTTCCATTTGAATAGGCTCAGAAGGTGGATGGTTGATTGATTCTTGTAAAAGTATTGCCGCGTCGATGTCGTTTTCTATATCAGAAATTAGACGCGCTTTAAGTTGTTCTTTATTCATTTACTTAGACTCCTTTATTTCAGGGCCAAGAATTAAGTTTGCAGCCTTGGTTGCCGCGCTCAAAGACTTAAACAAGATTGTTGGGTCTTGCTTTAAGCATGATATCCATGATTTTAAATAGCTTGCATGGTTCTCAACCTTGCTACCTATGTCAAGCCTTCTACAGCATAGATAAGACCCCAGCTCGGCAATCAATTCCTCTTTGGCATACTCGGCAGTGCCAAAGCCATTGCCTAACTTGCGGCCGAGTCTCTTTGAATGCCCTGATGAATGAACACATTCATGCAACCAAGTAGCCAGGAATCCTTCAGGACTCTTGAATGTTTCACGCTTTGGCATTGTTATTTCATCCTTTGAAGAACTATAAAAAGCTCTTTCACCATGAAAGCCAGTCTCTAGTCCTTGTGTTTTGTGGTAGGCCTTGATTGCCTTTTCAGACTGTATGAATTGCGTTGATGTTGAACTTGAGTAGGTCGTCGCTTTTGTTTCGTACTTGTCAAGCATTGCCTGCTTCTTCTCACTATCAGCAAAGCAAGCAATATTGAACACACATTCAAGCTTGTATTTAGTAAAGGCCTTAACTAATGGCTTGCCTTGTGCGTCCTTCTTCTTCTCGTCTTCTATTTGCACTAAGAATGGACGCATGATGTAACAGCCCTTAGACCCTTTAATCATTTGAAGGCCTGCTTTTTTGGCCTGGCCATAACCCAACCACAAAGGCAGGTCATAGACCCTGGCAGCCATATACATGTCCAATAGAGCAACGTTGCCGCCGTGGTACTCGTTTCCTGTTGTTGGGTTCTGATGAGTACCAATGCAGCACCATTCCTTTTGCCAAGGACTGAGCGCAGTGCCTTGCATTAGTTCGACTAACTCAGCGACAAGCTTTTCTTCAGGCTTTGGCCCGTCGTAAGTCTTCCTTTTCTTTGTGGCAGTCGCCATTGTTCTTACCTCGGTTGATGGTTGTTGTAGGTCTTGTTGACCTGTTCTTATTTATACATCTTCTTTCCACGGATGGAAATGTAGAGGTTAACGGTAGAGTCTTTATCTTCACACTTGTTCACAATTGCTCAGGCCTGCTCTTGCCCTGTTCACGTTCCCAGCCAGCTCCCCAGGCTGTCATCAGATTGTCTATCTGTTGACATTTCAATTGTCATCCCCTCCCCTGCCCTCTCCCTTTAAAAAGTTTCCCAGGGTGGACTGTCTGATCTTGAATTTTTGAAGATTCAAAAGGGGCTAAGGGGACGACTGGGCCACCAGCGCAGAAGTTACCTATCTAAAAATGCGACCCCAAAATCAGAAATTTTTTTGCAATAGGAGAGAGATGAGTTGAGATTTGTTGTATCTGCCATCAATATCGAGCAATTTTTTTAGATACCAATTCGGGAATCGTTTGTAATACAGAGTGTAAAAAGTTTTTTGATCTAAAGGAGGGGGAGATTTGTAGACAAAGAGGCTACCAATCCTGTCTAGTAAGGACATCTACCAGTAGAGAGATCAGAGTAACGACAAATTGTGTTAGTGGTAGAGGGGATGTCGGGAAGGATGAGTTACAGTATGGTTAATCTCAGCCAAATCAAACCCCTTCCCCTGACTGGGCCGCTTTGCAAGGCCGTTCTGTCAGGTAGCTAGCGAAGGGGCAGACAGCCGATTTGGGGGAGAAGCAACTGTCTTAAATGAATTGTAACGATGATGGCAAGGAGGGCTTTGTAATGGTGCATCAACAAGACCTGAACGCCGCAATGTCAGCGATAGCCACTCGCAAATTGGAACTAAGAGATATGGCCGTATTTATGGGTCTTATGTCTGAAGTGAATTGGCGAAGTGGTAAAGCGAGAATCACCGCGAAAGCGTTAGCAGAGAAGTTAGGCATCAAACTTCCTGTATGTGTTAGTTCAATCAAGCGATTGAGAACAGAGTTATTAGTGTCGAGAGTGAAGGACAAGAGGACAGGGGAGCTTTATTTCCTGTTAAATCCATACATTGCATCAGTAGGTGGGCCACAGAAAAGGGGATATTTGTGGCAACAATTCAAGGAATCACTCGATTGCGATGAGAACTAGAGGTAATAATGTGAAGGAAGTTCTATTAAAAACATGGTCTACGTTTCTAACTCAGAGCGAATGCAGCTTGGCTTGCAAAATTACGGGAGTGATGTCCCAGCCAAGGTGTACGAAGATGCAAAGACAAAACTCAATCCACCACCAAAGAAAAAAGAAGCAAAGAAGGAAGAGGCAGAGTAATGTGATGTTGCCAACCCAGGTGGTGCTGGGGGGTTCGCCGACTCAGTTCGGTGGTTGTTGTAAGAGTCCTCCTGTCTTTTTCGCATGGATGGGGGGATTCTTCTAATGAAATGGGAACCCTTACAGGAAGATTTTCATCCGTTTCCTAATTTCCTTTGTTATTTGTTGAGGGAATTGGGATTAGCAGATACTCCAACGTTGAGGCAATTATCTGTTGCGGATTGGTTAGAGAACGGGCCTGATCGTTGTATTACTACTGCGTATCGAGGATTAGGTAAATCATTTGAATCGGGTGCTTACGCACTTTGGCGATTAAGACATGACCCGTTTACAGAAAAGATATTAATTCCTGCTGCTACTGCAGAAAAAGCAGAGGAAGTTGCGACTTTTATGGCGAGATGTATAAGGGACGTTGATATTTTGCGGTGCTTAGAACCGAGAGCAGACGGACGATCATCGTTTAAGGCTTTTGATGTTGGGCCTGCTGTTATAGATCAAAGCCCAAGTGTCAGAACTGTTGGAATATTGAGTCCATCATTGACAGGAAAACGTTGTACTTTGGCACTTCCTGATGATATCGAGACTTTAAATAATTCAATTACACCGTTAAAGCAGGAAAGATTGGCGCAGGCGGTAACAGAACTCGAAGCAATTATCAAACCAGATGACCCAGGATTTGATAAAGATGCACCGAGGGATTACAGCAAGGCAGGAGATCAGCAAATTTTCCCAAGACAGATCAGATATCTAGGAACACCACACCTTGAATCAAGTTTGTATTTAAGACTTGTAAGGGAGAGACATTATGCGATCAGATTCTGGCCCGCTAGATTCCCCAATCCAAGCGAGGAGGAGGAGTGGGATTGTTATGAAGGACATCTTGCGCCCGACATAGCAAGGCCTGTCAAAGAAAACCCAGCAATAGCGGGAGAGCCAACCGACCCCGAACGATTTGGACATGAGGAGTTATTAAAAAGAGAAATAAGAATGACAAGATCTGCAGTTCAACTGCAGTTTCAATTGAATTGTCGCCTAAGCACGTTGGATAAGTACCCCATTCGGTTGGGAGACTTAATGATTATGGATTTAGATGGAAAGGCATTACCAGAAGTTGTAATTTGGTCAGCCTCTCCAGAGAATCGAGTAACAGATTTAATATGTGTTGGTATGGGTGCTGATCGTTTTTATCATCGACCAGCAATGATTAATGGTTGGATACCACAGAAAGAAACGTGGCGTTGTGTGTTAGCAATTGACCCAAGTGGTCGCGGTTCTGATGAGCTTGCATGGGCTGTAATTGCAGAGCTTAATGGTAATTTATTCCTGCTTGAAAGCGGTGGTACGACTAAAGGGTACGAAAAAGAAGTTCTTGTGATGTTAGCGAAGCGAGCTAAACGTTGGAACGTTAATTATTGCGTGACAGAGAGTAACATGGGAGACGGAATGTTCTCTGCATTGTTATCACCAGCAATGTCAAAGATACATCCAGTTTCTATCGAAGAAATAAGAGTTAATCAACAGAAAGAGAGGAGAATAGTTGATACATTAGCCCCATTAATTCAACAGCACCGATTGATAGTTGCGGCTGATGTCGTGAGAAATGATTATCTAACAGCAGAGCGAGATCCTGAAAATGGACATCAACGTTCATTGATGATGCAGCTTTCAAGAATCACAGTAGATCGTGGAAGCCTCAGCTTCGATGACCGCATTGATGCAATGTCATTAGGGGTGAAGTTCTTTATAGAAGCCGCTGCACAAGACCAGGAGAAGGAACAGGCCTTAAGACAGGAGGAACTAGAGCAAACGATGAGAGACGCTTGGTTTGACGAGACAGGAGCCTGCCTGGACGCCCTGGCACTGGGCTGGACACCAAGGACGAAAGGTAAATCTTATGGGGGCGTTATGCGCTAGAGATATTGTTCTCTAATTTCTTACGGACTGCAGAGAAATCACACTTAGCAGCCATCGCAGATTTGAGATGAGCTGTATCTGCCTCTGCCAAATTAGCGGTGATGCTGTTTTGCTTGAGCAGTTGCAACGCAACTCTGAGATCGTCGTTGCTGACGGGTTTGTAATTGCCGTCCTCATCTTGAGTGCCGTTCTTTATTCTTTCTCTAACAGCGAAGATTAGATCGGAATGAAGAAGTTCTAACTCGGTAATGTTGTCAGCCATGCCAAAAGTGTAGCTCAACCAAGGAGTCCTCGCTTCCTTTCCATCCTTGCGACTTGCTTCTCTAATGCGTTCACTCTATGGAAGAGTTCTCTAATATCTCTCTCTTTTCTTGAGCTGTTATTACTTATGGCTACGACCACAGTTGTAGCAGCGACACCTATAAGAGCAGCCCAAATCTCTGTCATTAAATAAGTTTAACGCTAATCTTTGTCTGTTCTACTTTTTACTTATGACAGACTCACAGACCGCCCCTCCCTCTACTGAAGAGGAAAATGATAACGAAAAGAAGAAAAAGAACGTACTAAATAAACTTCAGGAGATGACTCCTGATAAAGATGAACAGATCGCAATCATAGGTGTAGCAGTGCGTTTGGGCATTGTTGTGTGGTCTGGATTCTGTCTAACTTTGGCGTACATAGATCTGCCAGGATTCCCTAAACAGACCTTCGATCCCACGTTCATTGCTTCGATATTTACATCAACTTTAACTACTTTTGGCGTCCAGGCCGCTTCTAAAAAGGGCGGAAACGGAGTTAGCAAGGAGGATATCGAGAAAATGATGTCTACAAACAAGGCAGCCTCTGGTGAACAAATCATTCGCGTTCAAACGCCTCTTAAAATATCATCACCAGATGGAGAGATTACTCAAGTCATTGAGACTCCTGTTCCTCCAAAACCAGAAGAGAAAGCATGAAGAAGTTACTGTTCCCATTACTGCTTGGTTTGGCAGCGGCGAGTCCTGCGAAGGCGGACATAAACCACTCCATAACCAGCAGCGTTCAACTGACTGTTAACGCCGCAGCTACACAGGCTCAAAGGATCGGTTCAACCTTTGCGGCCAGTGGCTCTGGAGTCGATGTGACTGACGGTACAACTGCAGGGACTATCTCTGCAGGAACCATCAGCAGTGGTGTCTATTCCCCAGGAACCATTGCAGCGACTCAAAATGCAACTTCGGGGGAGAGCTTTTCGTTCAGCCAATCATTTGTTCAGGCTGATGCGGTTCCCACTTCTGCCCCAGCAGTCGGTGCAGTGGGCAATTTTTCTAACGTAACTTCGACAGCGGCAGGTGTGGCTGGGTCACTGGCTGGGGCGGTCACGAGTGCGTCTGTGAACAGCATTACGGCCGGAGGTGCGGGCACTTCCGCAATATCCAGCCTTGAAAGCGCGATCACTGTCAAATGATTTTATTCGCACATCATCCAAGTGCTAGTTCAATTATTGAGCACAATCCTATGCACATTCCTATTATTGTTTGTTCTGTTGGGATTATTATTTTCTGTGTAATTCAGTTTGCTTTGTATAAACATTACATGGATATAAATCGGTAGTGAAAAGGCTTCTACCACTTTTATTATTGCTGCCAGCCCCAGCCTTAAGTGTTCCTGTAGTGCCTAATTTTACTAGCGGTACAATGCAGAGCACTACGCGAACGACGAGTGTAGTGACAGAGAATATCGTTTCTCACGATTACTCTGGCTATCAATATTCTTTAAATGGTTCAAACATTTCTGTCGATGGAAATTCAATCGCACCTGACCCCAACACCGTCACTACAACAGTTGATGGACAATCACAAACATGGACTGGATTAGACATCAATTCCAGAGGAAACGTCACGATCACCAACCCTGGTGGAGCCTTTCAGTTCGTCGAAACTTACCGAGGGCCATCGCTTCAGAACGTGACAAACATTCAGCGAACAACAAATATAGAGTCCGTCACAGAAACAACTTCCGTCTTTTCCCAGTGATGGCAGCGTTTTTCTTATATGGAGGGAGTGCCGCGGCACAGACCAGTTCCACGGCGGCTCCCGTTGCAAATAGTAGTGGGTCTGTAACCAATATGGGAATACAAAATCTACCTGGGAACAGTGTTACAAATCATTACGGCGGGAATATTATTTGCCAAGGGCCGATGCTCACATTCTCTCCATTCTTGACTGATTCGCATACATATAGTCTCCCCAGGGAATATTGGTACGATGCGCCTTCTTACAATGATGATGGGACTTTGAGCCACCATGTCGCTACTCGTACTGGGCAAAAAGATAACCATGCCTTGAACATGGGCTTCAGTATTAATTTCTCAATCCCATTAGACAATTCGTTGCAGAGAAGATGTAAAACAGCGGTAGATAAACAGCTTGCTATTCAACAGGAATTAATAAATTTCAAACGATTAGATTTCGAGATTACAAGACTTAAGAATTGCGGAGAATTGATGCTTAAGGGAATTGAATTTGCAGTTGATTCCCCCTATCGAAATATATGTAAGGACGTTGTTGTGAAGGCAAAGATGGGTCAGGTCTTACCCCACAGGCATACGCTTAAACCTTTAGAGGTGGTAAACCCCGCTTCTCTCGATAAGCGTTAGCTCTTTTTTCCGAAAGAGTTAGTGTCCTAACAGGTTTACCAAGTTTCTTTTTAATCCTATTAATTATTTGCTTGACCAATGGTTTGACAATTTTGAGGAGTATGGGCGTAGCGAGTGCCGTACTTGTTGCGATCAGTGTAATCCCTGTCGTAGAAACGACTTGTGGAGGTGAGGGTACAGCGTCAATGACTCGCTGAGTCATGGTTAACTTCTTGTATTGAGTAATGCACTTATTTCCAATTAGTTGATATGCAATTATCTCTTTCCTGCCATCCTCGATTTTAGTTCCAATTTCTGCTGCCCCAGGAGGCGGGCAATCCTCGATCTTCTCGGCGGGCGGTGGGTCTGCTGCTGGGATCTCTGGTTGTGGGTATCTTTGTGTATCTCCCTTTGGTGGATATACAAGTTCCTCTGGTGTGTAATCCATTGCGTCATACGATGGATACTCGGCTTGGCAGAGGACAACATTCCCATCTGGGTCATTATTTACTAATGCACTATTCTCGCGATTAGTCTTTCGGGTGACAACGCACCCAGGCATATCAATAATTGGAAAGCCAAGGGGAACTGTTACAGGAGGCGGGGGAATATTTAATGACTGCGGAGGTTCTATCTTCCACACCTCTATGACAGGTGTATTAATCTTTGGAATCTTCTCCAATTAAAAAGGTAATTTTCCTTTATTTGGATTTGCAGTGGGTAGGGCTGGACTCGAAAGCGCAGGTAGTTTTATGGATTTTGTGACTTGTTGGATTGCTTTGTCCATCAAGGCATCTTTGTTCCCTTGGAACCAGAAGAAACCATACGCCCCGCCACCAAGAATTGCTATGACTCCAACGCCTGAAGCGATAGCAATTCCATCAATTATTTTTCTCATGGTTTAGTAGGCCAAGTTGGATTAGCAGGATCTGATTCAGTAGCAGGTAAATCTCTTAAATCTTGCCGATACTTTTTCTCAGCATCTGTCATAGTGCGATCTGATGTTGCCATCCAGTCGGATTCTGCAAGCCTATCATTTCTTTCTAGACGTAGAAGTCTTAATGGATCTGCTGCTTTATTAGCATCCCATTTGGCTTTTACATCAGCCCAAGTGAAACCCCATTCAGATGGATCTTTATACGTTGGATTAAGACCTTCATCCAGAGATTTAACAACTTTGAGTTTTTCTTTTAATTCCTCTTCAGTTGTTGGTTCACCTTCTAATGTGAAACCATCTGTAGTGATTGCCAGGATGGCATCACCTAAATGAGTTGGTGCGTGAAAAGACATAGTTAAGCAAGATACATGACACAGAGATGATCCATTTGGCTTCCGGAGCCAGGGTTGTGTGGCCCACCTACTCTCATATAAGAGCCACTTACTGTAATCACTTGAAAATAAATAGTATGAGAACCTGCCCCGACATTTGCAAAGTTATAGAAATAAGATCCTGAACCATGATCCATTCTATTACTATCTCTCTGAATACCAAGTGCCATAGTTTCAGAATGAGTGCCGCTATCTAATTGAAATCTTACATAAGCATTTACTGCTCCTGATTCATATGATTGAGCAAGAGATGCAGTAGCTATAATTGGGCCTCTGACACTTGTCGTAAAAGTTCTGGACAGATGAGTAGTCCAACCAGCACTCGGAGCAACTTGCCTATCACTGTTTGTGGACGTACTAGCCGTCATAAACTCATCATCTCGTGGGCCGTAAAGTGCCATGATTAATTAACCTCCGTAAGGTTGAATTTGTACTTTTTGCCATTACGGCGATTGAGTAAGAAGAGTTCATCTTCTCCCTCTTGGATAGTGTAATTACCCCAGGTTCCATCTACATCATTAACACTTCCTTCATTTGATAAATTCAAGTCATTGGTATATATATTTCTCCATCTATAACCAGAACTTCCTAAGTCATAAGTGTTATTAGATGTTGGAATCACATGTCCGTCTCCATTAATTTGAAATCTGTTTGTTCCATTCTCCCTAAACATTATTCCGCCTGAACCGCCACAAATATAAAGTTGACTGCTGTGTGCTTGAATTTTTGGGTCGGTAGTATTTCCAGTCCAGTTTCCATTAGTAAGTCTGATATCACTGCTGCCAGCAATAGTTACTGCGCCACCACCACTAGCAAAAGTAATATCATTGGTTGCCGTATCAGCAGCATCTGATCTTAAGAATGAAGAGGAATCAATTCCATCAACTGTTGCTGCGTTACCACCGTCAGGACTAATGGTTGCCCAGGTAAAGCCTGATCCTGCTTTTGTTAATGCCTGACCATTTGAACCTGAGTTACTGATATTTAGATGAGGCTCATCAATACTTCCATCGGCTATATGTTCTGAGTTAATTACATCATCTCCTATATGAGTTCCATTAATAGCGTCACCAGCTATTTTCGATCCACTAATTGTGCTATTAGTAATCTTTGCATCTGTTACTGCATTTGAAGCAAGCTCAGAAGATCCAACTGCATTAGCTGCAATCTCATTTGCAGTAATTGAATTACTTGCTATATGAACAGCATCAATACTTCTATCTACATAGTGTTCTGAGTTAATGGCGTTATCAACTATATGATCTCCAGAAACAGAATCATTAGCTAGTTCACCACTCCCAATGGAGTTATTAGCGATATGAGCAGCTCCTATGTTGTCACTAGCTAATAACGATTTAATTTCTGTTGATGTTTGATCTGCTGTGGCTCCGTTCTCCACGTTAATCATCGTGCGGACATCACTAGCCGATAGATGAGTAGCGTCTCCAGTTCCAGAAGCAACCCGTCCAATAATTTTATTCTGAGATAAGTCAGAAAGCTTTGCCATGGTTACTGCGTTATTCGCAATACCAGCAGTGACCACTCCGTTATCTGCTATTTGAGATGCACCAACCGCATCATCTGCTATTTCAGTTGATGTAACTGAGTTTGCAATTATCTCAGAACTTCCTACTGAGTTTCCTGCTAGATGTTCAGCACCAATTGCATTATCAGCTATTTTTGTTCCGTCAATAATGTCAGCAGATAAGTGAACTCTATCAATACTTCCATCGACATAGTGTTCTGAATTAATTGCGTCGTCAGCAATTTCATTTCCTGTTACTGCATTAGCTGCAATCTCAGAAGTTCCTACTGCGTTAGCTGCAATATCAGCAGCGACCACAGTATCAGCAGCGATATGAGCAGAAGTAATTGCACCGTTTGCAATCTTTGCTCCTGCGATTGCTCCTGATGACAACCGACCAGTAATACTTGCGCTAGCAACATTGTTCAGATCTTCTCTTGCTAAAGGTCTACCAGCAGCAGTGCTTCCATCATGGACAACTGCGGTATCCTTATCGGTGTCAATTGTGACTTCACCTTCGGCCCCAGTAAAACTGGAGTGTTGAGAGGTCGTCCCCCTCCTGAGCTTTAAAAGTTTTGCCATAGTTTAGATAGTACCGAAGTCCAACTGAAGGTTGCTCCCATCAATTGTACCTATATTACTCATATTATTATTCTGTCCATCTAATGCGCCACCTAACTGTGGTGTTGTGTCTTGAACAATATCAGCTATACCTGCTGCAATAGATTCCCAAGCCGATGCACTTCTATATTTAAGGACTGAATTACTTCCGTCATACCAAAGATCTCCTTGACTTGGACTACTAGGAGCAGTGTTCGCAATCTTATATTCGTTTGCAT
>VTLG01011822.1_pt1 | contig 13357 bp, 17 predicted proteins | sample 4694571 | NCBI WGS metagenome assembly VTLG01 (sample SAMN12604809, study PRJNA352737) | marine metagenome | biome: ENVO:00000447; feature: ENVO:00000209|ENVO:00000569|ENVO:01000036; material: ENVO:00002151; isolation source: viral sequences binned using virsorter ... | reverse complement strand
CCGGCGCCGTAGTGGACGACCAGGGGCATGGGCTGCTGATCGAAAATGAAGGTCAACTGGTCCATCTATGCGGCCTCCTTCAGTGCGACCTGGCCGAGCTCGTTAAGGCTGCGGCTGTAGAGGTGAGGGGTTACGGAGTATTCGCCGGCGGTGAGGCCGTGGTTGACCAGGAGCCCCAGGTCGGCGAGGCGGGTATCGATCTCGAGGCGCCGGGCTTGCTCGGGGGTGTCTTCGTGGGCGTCCCATTCTTCGGCCGTGATCTCATCGGCCCAAAGGCGGCGCTGCCATTCGGCATCGAGGTCGTCGCCCAGGGCGATCGGCGCCTGGCGGAGGGACGGCTCTTCGAACATCACCGGGGCCTGGTTGTTGATCTCGAGGAGCCGTGCGAGCTCTTCAAAGGTCAGGCCGTCGAGGGCCTCGCCCAGGTTGTGCGGGTCCACGTCGCTGACCTGGTACCAGGACTGGTAGCGCTGATGCTGCGTAGAGTCGCAGGTCTCGGCGCCGATCGAGACGGCCTGGCGGATCTTGCGGCGGGACGACGCCCGGCCGTAGTGAATCCGGCGACCATAGAAGCGCGCCAGGTCGGCGTAGGCCGGGCCCAGGTCGCTCTTGAACTCGTTATCACCACCGATGAACAGGCCGGCGATCTGCGGGTAGGCCTCGAGCACGTCGCCGACGCGGTTGCGGGCGGCGCCGCTCTCATCTCGCGGATCGGCGGGGTCAGGCTGCACGACCAGGTAGTAGGGCAGGTCGAGCCCCTCGGCCAGTGCGAGCTCGAGCGCCTCGATCGATTTGTCCAGGCTGCGCGCGTCGTTGACCAGGTCAGGCAGCGCGACCAAAACGCAACTGTCGATCGAGGGATGGGCGGCGACCTGGTGGAGCCCGCGGACCCACTTGTGGGTATCGATGCCGGGAAGCTCGGAAGCGGTGACCAGGAGGTCGCCCTGCTCGGCCTCGCCATAGACCATATCAACGAAGGGCGTCAGCCCCTGGCGCTTGGCCCGCTCCAGGTAGTCGGCATAGGCGCCATTGTCGTAGGCCCAGGCCTGGCCGGCGTCGGGGTCGATCGTCCAACCCGGCAGGTAGAGGACGCCGAAGCCCTCGCGGCGCGCGAGCTCACGGTTGGCGGTGCCGGTCTTCGCGGCGATGAAATACTGCGTCGCGGCGGCCATCTACGCGGCCTCCGCGAACAGGTCCATCTGGTCGGTGTATTCGATGACGACGGGCTCGAAGTCGATCTCGACCTGCAGGGTATCGACCAGGACGGGCTCGGGGCACTCGATCGCTTTGACCTGGGCAGCCAGGTCGTCCGACATACCGACGCTGATCTCGGGGTAGTCGTCGTAGTAGCTGTCATCGATCTCGGGCAGGTCGCTGTTGGCCTGGTAGAAGGCCTGGGCGAAGCCGGCCGGCGTCACGGAACGCATCTCCTTGGTCTTGGCGCTCGAGCCGCCCAACTGCATCAACCAGGAGCCGGCGTCACAAGCCTTGACCGGCTCGACATCGTTGCGGACCAGGTCGCGGCTGAAGGAACCCCAAAGGCCGGTCTTCTTGGTGTAGGCGTCGCCAAACCAATGCGGCTGCCAATACCAGGGACCGTAGGCATCGAGTCCGGGGAACAGCGTGTTCAGCCGGCCCACGGGATTCTCGATGGCCCACACCTGGGGCTTGAGAAACTCGATCGTGCGGAGGGTCTGCAGCAGCAGGTGCGCCGCCAGGGCGGTGCGGCCGTCCTCGTCCTTGACGCCCCAATACTGGGCGCCGCTGGAAGCGAAGTCAGTGCAGGGCGGCGCAGCCAGGATCACGTCCACGCCACCATTCGTGGTGTTCGCGCCGAACGCGCCGCTTTCGTAGACCAGGTCGATCAGAAACTCGCAGTCGAAGTCGGAGACGCTGCAGACCACGTCGGCGCCCTCTTTGATATCGACGCTGATGACGTTGTGCCCGGCGTCCCAATAGGGCTGCGACCACTGGCCGCTATGATCGAAGAGCGAGAGGACGTTGAGAGTTTTCATCTACGCGGCCTCCTGGATCTGATGCAGGGAAGTGGTCTCGGCCAGGCTGCGGCCATTCTGGAAGTCATGCCCGATCTTGCGCTCGACCTCGAGATACTGCTCCAGGAGCTCGGGGTTGTGCTTGGCAGCCATCTGCAACTGAGCGGCGGGAGCCAGGACGCAGAAGACGCAACTGAGGCGCTCCATGCCCAGGTCGTAAGCGTAGTGATACTCGAGGCCGCGGGAGCGGATGCGGTCCCATACCTGGTCAACGGTCCAGGAGAGGATCGGCAGCCAGTTATCGACGTGACGCTTCGAGGAAGAGGCGCGGGCGTTATGCTCGAAAGGAATTTTCTCAGCGCGGGCGTCGCTCTCCTGGGCACGGAGCCCGATGACATTCAGGATGCGGGAGGGGCGACCGAGCTCGCGGGACAACTTGGTGATGACCTTCTGGATCTGGCCCCGCTTGTGATCGGAGGTGCAGTAGCGAGCGCTCGAGCTCGGCCACATGCCCCGCTCTTCAACCTGGGTGAGCAGGTCGCCCTGGGGGCGGGAGATGACCTCGAAGCGGATACCGTATTTGGAAGCCTGGCGCTCGGCCAGTTCCCGGGTGCCCTGCCACTCGACGCGGCCCAGGTCAGCATGCACGGCGACCAGGCGATCGAGGATGCCGAGCTCGGTGCAACGCTCGGCGACCAGGTCCAACATCGCCAAGCTATCCTTGCCGGCAGAGGTGCTGACCAGGATGACATCGTAGCTCAGGAGATCTGGAGCCACGGCGATCGAGAGGTCGGGAACCTGGGGGGCTTCGAAACTGAGAGTGAGTTGCTGCATGCTTGAGCTCCTTCAAGTGAGTGTGTTCCAGGGCGGCTACCCTGCGCTGCGTCCAACGATGGTAATAATACTAAGGTCTTGGACTATTAGCAAGGGGGTGTCCCAGGTTTTTTTTGGCATTATCGGAGCCGGTGTTGTAAGTGGCTGATAGGGAGGGAGATACGGGATGGAAAAAAATGTGGAGATGACTGACGAAAAACAACGGAAGGACCCGCAGAAGGGGCGACCTGGGGGACAAGGTAAGCTATTGACGCCTGGTGAGAGGGACGATGTGCTACTCGGTTATGCGCTCCTGGGCAACCAGTCCGAGGTGGCCAGGCGGACCCGATTCACGGTCGGGACGGTGCACCGGACCATCGAAGCCAACCCCGAGCGGCTCGAGGAACTGCGCCAGGCGGTCGCGGAGTTTGGCCGGGGAGAGCTCGCGTGGAACTTCGTCAGCATCAACCGCGCGATCGGCCGCACCCTGGCGGACGCAGAGGCCGCGGGCGAGTCCCCGCCGGCCCGGGCGATCTACGAGCTCACCAGGTCGATGACGCTGATAGCTCAGACCTCGCGGCTCCTGGACGATCAGCCCACCGCGATCGTGGAGACCACCTCGAAGACCGGCAACGTCGCCGAGATGCGGTCCAGGATGCTGCAGCGGATCGAGAGCCTGGCGGACGGAGACCCCAAGATCAAGCGCGCCCTCCGCCGGCGTTACGAGCGAGGCGCAGCGGAGCCTATCACCCCCATCGAGGAGCTCGATGACGACCTGGAGGAGGATAATATGGACTGAGAGCCCATACCTATTACAGGGAGAGAGCTATGAGCAGGGGAGTGAACAAGGTTATCCTGGTCGGCAATGTAGGCCAGGATCCAGAGTCGAAGCACCTGGACAGCGGCGCCGTCCTGGTCGAGTTCAGCGTGGCCACCTCGAGGGCCTGGACGACGAAGGCCGGCGAGAAGGAGGAGAGCACGGAGTGGCACCGGGTCAAAGCGTGGAACAAGACAGCGGAGTTCATCGAGCGATCGGTGCGGAAGGGCAGCCAGGTCTACATCGAGGGCCGGCTCGAGACCAGGTCCTGGGAGGGAGACGACGGCAAGAAGGTCTATCGCACCGAGGTCAACGCCTTCCAGGTCGAGCTCCTGGGCCGGCGAGATGACCCTGAATATGGGGACGATGACCTGCCTTTTTAAGGGCCTTACTAACTATAAGGAACATTATCGATAGTATAAATTCGGGCCGATTTGGGCAGGGGTAAGGCGCCCGGGGAGGGAGCTCCTCCTCGTCAAAGTGAGCCCCGGCCGGCCAGGTGGCGTCGTCCTGGTCGGCCGCTCGGCCCAGGTGGGGGGTGGGGGGGGCACCCCGGGGGTATGGCCCGTCTGAAAAAGGGTTAAAGGGGCTGATGGGTGTTGTGCTTTTGGGGTAGTTGAATCACCTCCCTCCCTCACTGTCGACATTGTCGACATGTCGACAGTCGACACTCCCTGAAAAAGGGGGGCCATCTCAGAGTTAGGAGTCCCACATGGGACCCAGGAGACCTATGGAAATCGAGAAAATCCGCGAGAAGTTCGAGGCCCACCGAGAGCGGGGCGCGGCCACGATCTTGTTGACGATGACCGAGGTGGAGTGGCTCCTCTCCATTGCAGCGTCTCACGTAGATGAGCAAACGTATAATGATTCCTTCGAGTAGTTGCCCCATTGCGGTTGCCTTAGAGGTGGGGGCCGGGACCCGCGATTATTCCTGGTGGTGGCGCCCTAAGCGGGATAACGGATGGCGCCTCCTTACAGCTGCGAGCGAAAAATGGATGTCAAGTGTTTTCTCGGCACTTTAGTGAATCGCGTTAGCTGCTGTATACCAGTCACTTGGGCGAATTGGATCCGAAAATATCGGATTCACTGGTCCTACTTAATTTCTGGAGTTTTGGTATGATCGAGACCATTGATGAGACCATTGAAGTCGAGCGGGATTACGAGCGCGAGCAGGTGCGCGAGCAGATCGAGGCGGAGAACGGGTTGGCGACGGCCGGGCGGGATATTGGTTCGAGCCGATTGTTTTCGGGGGCCGGCACGGTCGAGTGCGCGTTCGAGGATTTGCGGCAGGTGCCTGTGCCCGCGAAGGACGATACCTACACGCCGGTAGGTCATGCGGATATGGTGGAGAACTTGTATGCGACGGCGGAGGAGGTTATGGCGCCGAAGGGCTATCGTTTGGAGGGTCAGCGCTACCTGTTATCGCATTCGGGCGAGCGGATGTTTTTCGTGCACCGCTATAGTTCCGACGACAGCGAGATGGGCCTGGCTCTGGCCGGTCGCAACTCGTACGACAAATACATGAAGTTGGCTTTTGCGCTGGGGGCCCAGGTCTTCAATTGCGACAACCTTTGCCTCAATGGCGATCTCGCCGTCAGCCGGCGCCATACCGGTGATGTATCGGGCTTCGTCAAGGAGCAGATGATACTGCAGATGTTTCGGGCCTCTTTGTCGTGGCGCGATATGGTAGCGTCACGTGACGCCATGGCGCGTATCCCGCTCTTCGAGGAGGAGGGATATGAATTGATGGGCGTGGCTCGCACCAGGACGATCGACGCGAAGGCCCCGGCGCGCCGCCTTCTTGCAACGGCCAAGGAGTGGAAGTCGGTAGCGAGGTATTGGAAGGCTCCGCAGCACGACTATACCGGCGGTGCGCGTACGCTGTGGGCCTGGTATAACTCGCTTACCCAAGCCTATCGAGATCTCAAGCCGGCGGATCAGTTGCCGCGGCATGCGTCGCTTCATCGTTTCGCCACCGAGGTGATCGCCGAGAATGGATGACGAGTTGGCCCTCCTCCAGGCGTTGGAGGAGGAGCTCACCGCCATGGAGCGGGCTCAGGCTGCGGATAGTCTGATAAGTTTTACCATGGCTACGTATCCCGGCTACCTGCCGGCGGCGCATCACCGGCGCATCGTGGAGGTCCTCGAGGCGGTCGAGCGCGGCGATATCAAGCGGCTGATCTTGCAGATGCCGCCGCGCCATGGTAAGTCGGAATTGGCCTCGAAGCGCTTCCCGGCCTGGTACCTGGGTCGCCATCCTGGGGCCCAGATCATCTCCGCGAGTTACAACTCGGAGCTCGCCGGTGATTTCGGGCGGGCGGTGCGGAACCTGGTCGCTGACGACACCTACCGGGAGATCTTCCCGGGGGTGGAGTTGGCGGCCGACAGCCAGTCCGCGGCCCGGTGGCATACCAACCAGGGCGGTAGTTATATCGCCGCCGGCGTGGGCTCGGCGATAACGGGTAGGGGCGCCAACATCGGCATCATCGATGACCCTATCAAGGACCGCCAGGAGGCCTCCTCCGAACTGATGCGCGAGCGCATTTGGGACTGGTATACGTCGGTATTTTACACTCGCCTAATGCCGGGTGCGTCTATCATCATCATCTTGACCCGCTGGCACGACGACGACCTGGCGGGCCGCTTGTTGGAAGAGATGAAGATCGGCGGCGACACCTGGGAGGTTTTGTCTTTGCCCGCCCTGGCGGGGGACGACGACCCCATGGGGCGGGAGCCGGGCGAAGCGTTATGGCCCGAGTGGTATGATACGGATCGACTGGAGCAGGTCCGCGCCGTCATCGGCCCGCGGGACTGGAGCGCGCTCTATCAACAAGATCCCCAGGCGGAAGAGGGAACATTCTTTTTAAGGGACTGGATCCAATACTACGAGACGGCCCCCGACGACCTCCGCATCTACGGCGCGAGCGACTACGCTACCCGCGACGGCGAGGGCGACTATACCGTTCACGGCGTCTGTGGTGTGGATAGCGACGACAACCTGTATGTCCTGGACTGGTGGCGGCAGCGCTCCACCTCCGACGTGTGGATCGAAGGCTTTCTGGATCTTGTCGATACGTGGGCCCCCCAACTGTGGGGCGAGGAGGCCGGCCAGATACGGGCCTCCCTCGATCCCTATATACGCACGAGGATCCGCGAGCGCCGCTCGTATATCGCTCGCAAATCCTACCCGAGTGTAGCAGACAAACGCAATCGAGCTCGAGCCATCCAGGCGCGGATGGCTTCGGGCAAGGTTCTCTTCCCGCGCCGCGCGCCGTGGGCCCCCGACCTTATCGCTGAGATGCTGCGCTTCGATGCCGGCGTACACGACGACCAGGTGGACGTTATGTCGTTGATCGGACGCATGCTCGATGAGATGCGGACCGCGGGATCACTTAAAAACTTCGCCCCCCGGCACGTCCGCCGGGTCACTAAACCCAAGGAGGCTAACCATGCCCAAGAGGAAAAAGTCGAATAAACTCAAGGACCTCGCGTTTGAAGTGGCGCGCGAGACGATCACGCCCGAGCTCGCCATCGAATATTTGGACGAAAACAACTTCGAGCGGAACCGGGCCATATCTAAACAGGTCGTCAAAGAATACGCCGATAGGATCAAGGGCGGCACCTTCGCCGCGGGCACCGAGGTGGTGTTCGCGCAGGTGGGCGATCGCCTGGTCTTTGTCGATGGTCAGCATCGACTGTCGGGTGTAGTCGATAGCGGCGTCCCTATGGACTTCTCGGTCAAAACCTATTCGCTGCCCGACGAGGAGAGTCTGCTACGGCTCTATACGACCATCGATATGGGCTACGGCCGCACCCTGGGTCATGCTATCAAAGCCTACGATGTTCAGAACGAGCTCGAGCTCACCTCCACCGAGGCCGGCATGATCGCCGCCGCGATCGTGCTGATGGAGTGCGGATGGACCAACAGGCGCCGCCGCAAGGGCGAATACCACGATATCATCACCAAGGTGAGGACGTGGGGCACCGAGGCCCAGGCTTATTTCGACGCGATACGCGGATGCCCAAAATCATCGGCGATGATGATGCGCAAGGCGGCCATCACCGCCACGGCCCTGGTGACGCTGCGCGCCCGGCCGGCGAAAGCCGCGGAGTTCTGGCGGGGCGTCTCCCACTGCGAGGGGACCGCCACCGATCCGCGCCGACTGTTCCACTTTTTTCTCGCTAAAGTGCACATGGAGCAATCCCAAATGAACCCCGAGGTGCTGCTGCGCTATATCGCGTCCGCGTGGAACGCCTGGTCGCAGAATCGCACGCTGCGCGTACTCAAGCCGCACGACGTGGATGCGCCCCTCAGACTGCACTATTGCAAGATATGAATGACGAGAATCGATCGGCGCGACAGCAACTCATACAGGCCCTGGCGGTATCCGAAGAGTTCCTCTTTTTGGGATTCAAAGGGGAATTGACGGACGACGGCGAGTTTAGCGAGGGGGCAGATGTATCGACCGTCGCCAGCATATCGCCGCATATCGCCGGGATCCTCATGTATGAGTTTTTGTCGCGCCGGCCTGAGGTGTGGCGGAGTATGCGCGTCCAGGAGGAGGGGACGCGCCTTTCGGGGGTGCGCGAGTGGACCTTTGCCGACGAGTTGATGTTTGGTCTCCAAATGGTAAACGAGGGGCGCATCGAGGAGATCGAGATGGGCGACCGGCAGCGCGACATAATAGTTGAAATTGCGCACTTGTTGGAAAAGCTAAATGAGTAAACCGACCTCGATCGCGCGCCTACTACGGTCGTCCGAGGTCAAAAATCAACTCATCGCGCAGGTGGAGACTCGCATCGGGCAACTCGAGATCGAGCGGGAGGCGCTGATCGAGGAACTAACTGAGATCGAAGGCCAGATAGAGGCCTACGACGAAACGCTCCATGTTACGGACCATGCCGTATTGCGCTACATGGAGCGCGCCCTCGGCATGGAGGTGGAGCTCGTGCGGCAGCACATGCGCCGGCGAGCGGAAACGCAGTACGTAGAGGTGTTGGATTCGGCCAGGCTCCCCGTGGACGATGTGTGGTTTGTGGTGAATGGGAAGACGGTAGTGACCGTCGTAAACAAGGAGTGAGTATGCCGAGAGGAATAGGGCAATACGACCCGTGGGCGCGCCTGAGCGCGGCCGTGATGACATCGAGTTGTCTCTCGTTGGAGAAGGCGCAGTGGCAACTCGATGAGAACCCCGACAATGAAGAGGCCGCTATGACTATAGCGCGGGAGATGCGCTTTTTGGAAAACGAGCTCACCCCATTTCGGCGCTACCTGGAGATCAAAGGCCACGAGTTCGATCTCTCCAAACTGCAATGAATACCCGGGTACACATTCGCCACCGCAAAGACATGGAGGTTATAGAGGTCGCCGACTACGACGGCGCCGAAATAATGACCTGCTCGCGGTTACAGATGGGCATCGTGCCGCCCCTCGAGGACGGAACGGAGCCAGGCTATTGCTGTGTCGTGGGCGAGCTCTATGACGACGACCCCCGCCAGAAGCCGCGGCCGAAGATCCTCCTCGATGAGGGCCATGCCCTGGTGCCCGACGACTGGGCCCAGGCCGAGAAATTCCCCGACGTTTTTTGGTCCGAGGTCCAAACCGACGAGGGCTCCCGGCGCGTTCGCAACTGCGATCGGCCGACGCTTACCGACCTGCGTCACGCCGCGATCGCGCTGAAAGATCTGTATCAGATCGAGACGGCCTACATTCCCTATGCGCCGGGATCGGACACCAACCCCGATCCGTTCCTGGGATACTTACTACAAACCAATGGCCTGGTGAGCTACTCCGACGAATATGATGAGTATACGTATGAGGAATGGTTCCCAGGCTATCGTCATCGAGACGCTACCCTCGGGATTATCAACAACCCGCCCATGGCTCAGGACGAAGAAGTCAATAAACAACTGGTCGAGGACCTCCTGGCGCGCGACGAGCTTCAGATTAACGACAGTTGTCGATTATTCCAACGCGGGGACCTGACCAACCCGGTGCGAGCGGTGGGATTGCTCTGCGCCGTATACCAGTCCCATGATTTCTCCTTCTACGAACTCCGCGAGCAAGAACCGTCCGACGGCTACGAGACGATCGAGGAAGCCAACGATCGCGTCTCGGCGTCACGTGACGCCATGGGCCGATCCGATAAGGTCAGACGATGGCAAGCCGGCCTGTGAATCTTTCTGAAGACACTCGTGTGCGAGTGCTCCAGATCCTCCACCACTACAAAAACGAGTGGATCGTGGAAGATCTGATCCGCGAGCTCTGCGAGGGCGCCCGCGGCAATCACTACCGGCACGAGCTACAACGCCTCTCCAATCTCGGCGCCGCCCATTACCGGCGCCGCCAGGTCCCCGGCGCGGAAACGAGGTATACGTTATGGAAACTGGCGAAGAAGTAAGGTCCTGGATCACTGAGGTGGCCGAGGAGGCCATCGTTTGGGAGCCGGCGGACTACGACGCGGCAATCATCGGCGTCGCCGACCGCTGCGGCATGGAGCCCGTCGTAGTCTACGACTTCGAAAAACTGATAGAAATAACTATGGGGTTGAGCGACGGCGCGACCTACGAGGAGGCCCTCGAGCACGTCACGTTCAACATCACCGGCGCCTATGTAGGAGAGCGCACCCCCATGGCCTTGTATACGCCCTTGCAAGAGTAGGGCAGATGTAGTATAGTTCCATCGACAGCACCAAAAAATGATTAGAACGCCCAGGGAGCCGGCCGCATCCGTGGGCGTTTTTGTGTGTTTGGCTCCCGCCGCACACGCGGCCCTCACTTTTTCTTGGGGGCTTATGGCCGACCAGAAATACATCGACCTCGCTAACTCTACCAAGCGCGAGGACATCGCTCGCCTCTTGAATGCCCGCCTCCTCGCGGGCGTGGATGAGGCCGCCGGCTGGGCGCAAGAGGCGCAGCGCGCCTACGACTATTATGCGTCCCACCAATTCGGCGACCTGTCCGAGGAAGAGGTGGGGCGTATCATGCCGTTCACTGCCAATATCATTAGGCGCGACGTGGACCAAATCGTGGCGCGCATCCTCGATGCCGAGCCCGTCGTCAATCCGCGCGGCCGGCACGAGTCCAACTACGATTTCGGCAAGGTCCTGGTCGATGTGCTGCAGTGGACCCGCGACGAGGAGCAAGACTGGTTCGATAGCCAGGAAGATGTCGTCACCGACATGCTCCATACCGGCGAGGGAATCCTCATGGAGACCTGGGATCCCGACGCCATGGACGGCCTGGGCATGCCCAAAGCCCGCCATATCGATCCCCGCTTTTGTTTATGGGATCCCGGCGCCCGCGAGTGGCAGCGCCAGGACGGGGCCTGGGTAATCTACTTCGAGCCCGTGCGCGTCTCGCACCTGCAGAAGGAATACAACCTTAAAGATGTCACGCCCGACTATCCTTCCTTTTTCATAGACGAAGACAAAGGCACCGATTACACCAAGCGTAGGGATTCGATCGATCCCGGCGGACAGTCGCCGGCGACGGAAGGTGGGCCCGAATACGACGACCTCGAGCCGATGGCCTATAAAAAGGTCATGTATGAGAAAAAGATCGAGTATGACGATGTCTACTACGACGACACCGGCCAGGTCATCCAGGTCACCGACTTCGATGGCGACGGCGAGCTCCGACCGCTGACGCGGGCCGAGTATAGCGCGCTGAGTGACGAGGAGAAGGAGCCGATAACCAAGGGCCGGCTGCGGCGGGAAGAGCTTTGGGAGACGATCGTCATCAACGACGAGGTGGTGCACCGCGAAATTTCCATATACGACAAGTCCCGCGGCGGCCACGGCCTGTATCCCTTTGCTTTTTTCACCTACGTCCGATTGCGCGGCCGGTCGCACGGCAAGGGCGAGATCGACTATCTGATCGGTCCCCAGGATCTGATCAACAGGACGTTGAGCCGGTGGCTCGAGCAACTGATGGTCGCCGGCAGCAATTTCGTGGTAGCGCAAAAAGGCTCGCTGCCGCGATCCGACGAAGAGAAGCTACGGAATATTGGACGCAAACCGATGCAGGTGTTAAACCCCTATCCAGGGTTCGCACCCCCGACAATTCAGGGCGCCAATCCTACCGGGGCTTCTCTATTTGCCAGCGGATATAGTCTCCTACAAGAGGTGAAAGACAAGGTTAGCGGCATATACGACGTGCACAGGGGCGATATGCCGTATCAGACCTCTGGTAGGGGAATTAGAGCTCTGCAGTCTCAGGCCGACCTCCTGGGGACGATGCCCCGGCGCCATATCGAGTCAGGCCTACAGATGGCGACCTACCTGCGTCTCTCGAACATCGTCCAGTATATGCGCGGCACTCGAATCGCAGAAGTGACCGACGTGGACAATAAGGCAGACCGCACTGTCTACATAGGGCAGTCCATATCGGAGATCGAGGCAGCCTACGGGCTGCGCGCAGCCACCGAGCAACAGACCGGCCTCGAGATGCGCGGACCCAACGGCGAGGCCCTGGAACTCATAGATCCTAACACCGGCGAGCCGGCGCAGACCATCATACTCACCGACGAAACCGGCAGAAGCGTTGACCTCTCCAGGATCCGATTCGAGCTCGACACCGGCAAGGAGCGCAATCGCCAGGAGCGGATGGACTTTGCCGAGATGGTGATGCAGAATGTGGGCGCCCCGGCGGTACCGTGGGCCCTCGAGCTCCTCGATGCCCCGAACAAAGAGACCTTACTCCAGTCGATGGAGGATGCCAACTCCTCGCAGCAGTTAATGCGCATGGTCGAGGAAGCCGCCCAGGCGGCCGGCATGGACCCAGGGCAACTGATGCAACAAATCCAACAGCAGCTATCCATGCTCGCACAAGGACCCCAAGATGCCAGGAATGCACAAGGCCCGGCCCAAGGGCAAGGCGCGCCCCAAGCCCCGCCCCAAGCCCAAGCCCCGGCCTAAGCCGCGGAAATATTAATCCGATCGGGTAGCCGCCCGACGCAACGGAGCCCAACATGGCGATCGATGCCTATAAGGACTTAGGCTACGATCCGACCCAACTGGTAACGGTAGACGAACACACCGCGCACCAGTTCGAGGAGGATCTGCCGCCGTTCGATAGGACCTATATACACGCGCTGCATGCGACCGTGCAAGATATGCCGTTCGACCTGGACTTTAAACCGGAATTACAGGGCGATAAAGCGCGTCAAACGCATGATAAGGGGATCTTTAAAACCCGCTTTGGGGGGATGACAAACCAAATGTGGACCATTGTTCACAATTGGGCGCCCACCTGGGCCGGTAAGCTCCCACCAGGCTATTGCTCGATCAGTTATTACGACAATGAGGTGGCGATACTGGGCCCGTATATGACTATACGGACCTGTTGGAGTTGTCATCTGACCGGATGGCGCGAAAAAGGGGTGGGCAATTGCCTACCTGGCCATCCATGCCCGAGTTGCGGCAATTTGGACTGGCACGGAATTATGATCGACCCCGAAATGTTCGAGAAGGACGTAGCGATATTCGTCGCCGATCGATCGGGGAAAAAAGCTGATAAGATCTACACTGGATTTCGATCCTACGGAAGGTAACCAGGACCAACGTGCGCGCACGTCTTTGGCGTTAGCCGACGCCACTGACCACTGCCCGCTCGCGTCCACACATTTGGAGCTCAAGCCATGTCGGAAACTCAGCCGGCCGCGTCCGAGACCACAGAGTCCACAGACCAACAGCCTACCGAGATCGAAGTAGACGGCGAGCGCGTCAACCTG
>VTLG01010059.1_pt1 | contig 13357 bp, 21 predicted proteins | sample 4694571 | NCBI WGS metagenome assembly VTLG01 (sample SAMN12604809, study PRJNA352737) | marine metagenome | biome: ENVO:00000447; feature: ENVO:00000209|ENVO:00000569|ENVO:01000036; material: ENVO:00002151; isolation source: viral sequences binned using virsorter ... | reverse complement strand
AGCAACAGTCAGATTCTTGTCGTGCTTTTTGCAACGCCAGTTCGCGTTTTCGGTGGCTTCGGAAAAAATACAAGTCCGGCAATTTCTATCCGGCGCTTTTTGACCGTGACAAATCTCTGTCAGGTTACACCAACGGCAAATAAAATAATCGGGATTTTCTGAAATGCGATTGGGTAACTGATCTGGATTTTCAATAATACGCTCTGCACGACGCGCATAAAATTCAGCCTTTGATTTGTCAAAATTTGTCCTAACAGCATCCCAATCTCGCCCACCCGCAGAAGCAACAACCAAATATCCGCGCTTCATACCGCGATACAGCATGTATAGCTGATGCTGGGCAAAATATGTTTCGCTCCAATCCTCTAAGGTTGCCTTCTCCCCTACCTTTTGTTTTAGCTTGCGAAACTCAGCCAACCTTTTGTCACTCACGCATTTAATCTCAAGAACATGCCAAGTTTTCGGCGCTTGTTTTAAACCAAGAATTTCTCCATCCAAATGACCGCCAAAATGCCCACCAAAATCACCGACTTCGATCTGCTTGTTTGTATCGGGATCATTGGCAATCACGGTCAAGCCATCAACCATACGCAACCGATCAACAATCAAATCTTCTGTTCGATGACCGTCTGCAAAATTCTTTAACGTGTTCGCCGTAAACTCTTCTTTGCCAGCAAGATAAAACCCGTAATAATTTTTTCTCTCACAGCCACCAATGCCCGACATACCCAAATAGGTGCGCCCTGGTCTTGCGTTCTCACGTTCTTCTAATGCGCGGTCTGCGGCCTCAAGCGTTGAGTCATTAATTTCAATCTTCATAAACAGCGACCATCACATTTTGATTCTTGCCCGACATGCCAGGACGTTTGCCGACATACTCAATTAAACCTTTGCGATAGAGGCTCGAAAATCTGGCGGTAATAGATGAATAGGCAGTCACGCCATGCCGGATTTGCGCCAGCGATCTTACTTCATCAGAAATAAGACCTTTTTTACTTTCCAATAAAATTTCATAAACAATCCTTTCCAACTTTGAGGCGTCGATTGTTTCAAATGCTTCCGCGCTGGTATTCATAAAATCCTCCAAAAAAAAGGAGGGGCACCGCGTGCGACAGTGCCCCCCCCGAGTTACTGCATCCACGGAGCAGCGGTGCTTGTCGAGCCTTCCTCGACATCCGCGCTAGCCTGTGCGGTGGTACTCACAGGCGCAGACACAGTTGGAGGTAAGAAGTCTTTAACCACGTTTTTATCGCCGTAGTTTCCAGTGCCAGCTTCAATGCCGACATCTAGTAAAACCTCACGGCCTAAAAGCTGGTCAGTGTCGGTCACTTGACCGTTAACACCACAAATACCACCCAGCTTGTTAAACTCTTTTTGGCTTATTTCCTTCGCCGTAGCGTTGGGGTGCCAAAGATTAAATCGGTGCCAAATGTGGCGCGTGTTTTCTAAGATAAACTCGACTTCCAAATAATTATTACCTTTTTGAGAGGTTTTCTCTTCAGCCCCCGCGACCTTGGCCTTGTACTTACCTTTCGGCAAAAGTTCTCCCATTGCTGGCGCTGAAACATTTGTTGGATCAATAGTGATGGGTTGTGATAGGGCAGTCATTTCGTACTCTCCTCTATTGCGTTTTGTAAATCTTTCCAATTAAGGGGTAATTCTTGAGGTATTGCGTAGCGGGTTTTCGCAACAAAGGCGGGATTTGACCCCACTTGCAAAATGCGCTCACCTGTACCCACTGCACGTTTGCGTTTTTTGCTAAAGCCCGTATCCGTTTCGGTAATAACGGTGCGATAATTGCAAAATCCAATAATGTCTGAATGTTCGCTAACCAGAGCAGAAGCTGCCTTGTGAAGTTTTAATTCATAGCGATCAAAAGAATCTAAATCAGGCGGTTCATGTTTCTTAATTGCAGAATGCGCGATCAAGATTATCGCCATTCTTTTTGTTCTTCTTAAAATTTCCAATTTGAAAAGTAAGTCTCGAAAAACCTCACTTGCCAAAGCGTAACCTTTCCCAAAACCAGTATCAGGAACGCTTACCAGATCGTGAATGTCGCAAACTCTTTTCCATACAAGAGGCTCAAGCCAATCAAGCGAGTCGATGACAACGGTTTGAAACTTGTGATCTTCCTTGGTCAGTTCTTCGATTGCCTGAACAACAGCATCATAACTTTCCAGCAAAGGAAAACGGTCAGCGCCAATAACGCCAATCCCATCTTCAGTCGGTAAAAAAATTGCATTCGGCGCTCCGGCTGCAAAGGTACTTTTACCGACACCAGCACCGCCATAGATACAAATGCGTGGCGCATCCAACTGTGGCCCACTTATAACGTCACTCAACTTCATCTTTCTCTCCTTCTGCTAAACCCGCTTTTTGAAATAGGTCAATCAACGTGTCTTCCCGCAACACGTACAGCCGTTGGCTTCGATCTTGCCGAATAGCAACAATGTCAGCATCGTCTTGCTCCATTGCGTCATACAAAAACTTGAAGCCGCTTTTCTTTCTTTTGCACTCCACGCTGTAAGGCCCCAGGCGCACATCGCCAGCAAACTCTTCGCCAAGCTGGTTCTTGTATGCGCCTGATCCAAAGACACGCCGACTTTTGACGCCGACTTGGGCGAAGGCTTCCTTGACTTCGTTTTCAAGCTCTCGCCCTCTCGCCTTGTTCCTTGCACTCATGGTGCGCCTCGTATGCTTGCTGATGATCGTTTGCCGTAACTTTGCCGTCTGTAATTTTAAAAATTCTTTGGCAAAGTTTTGGCCCTGGACGCATTTTGCCGTTTGCGTAGTAATGGACTGATGGGCGGCTGCATTTGAATAATCGGGCCGCTTCAGAAAAATTAAGGTCTTGCTCAACAAGCCATTCGTTTAAAAGCACAGCGTCATTCCTAAATTACGAAACGTCATTCTCGTCACCATATATAACGCCGTAATTTTTCGTGACAACAACTTTCTTTTGATATAACGTAATTTTTAAATAAGTAACTCTCAGTTACAAAAGTGGAGCAAATAGGTGGCTAAGAATAGAATCAGCGTCTTGTGCGCGGAGCGTGAGATCACGATTGCGTCATTAGCGAGGCAGTTGGAGATTAAGCCAGCAACATTGCGTTGTTATAAGCGCCAAGAAAGGCAACCAAACCTTAAACTTGCTGGACGCATCGCAAACATTTTTGCGGTCAGCATAGAAGAGGTGCTTGGCCTTACCGAAGAAGAAGATAATATAAAGCAAGATACTTTTGCTATACCTCTGTATGGCAGTGCTGAAGCGGGTCTTGGCAGCGATCTAACTAATGTTGATAGCGCCGTTGACTTCATCGAACCACATCCGGCTATCCGCAATAATAAAGGTGGGTACGCTTGTTATGTGGTTGGCACATCAATGGAGCCACGTTTTCAGCAAGGCGAGATTGTTTACGTTTCCCCAGGCCGACCAGCCAAACAAGGGGATGACGTAATTGTTCAAATGAAAAAAGACGAAGAATCAACAGCCATCGTTAAGCGGTTCGTCACGATGGATAACGAGAAGATTACTTTGCATCAACTTAATCCCGATTCCCAAATTACGATTGATAAGTCGGAAATTACCGCCGTTCACGTTATTATCGGTAATTGCGTTTCGTAATTTTTATTGACACTTCTTAATTTTTAAAGATATACTGCTTTCAGGACGTCAGGGGAAGGTCACTTCCACTGATTAGAGGGGCTTGGGGTTTTTTATCATTTTCTTCCCCAAGCCCTTTTTAAAAGAGGGAAGCATGAACGGTTTATTATCATTTGAAGAAGCATCCACGGCGCTTTTCGGACGGGCAACACGCACCGAACGGAACCGTTTAAACAAGTGGATCAACCAAGGATATATCTCTGCCATCGTTGATGAACGGAGAACTTGGTTCCCTCGCGCTGAAATAAAAAGACTTATAGGGGAAGAGGATGAAACCGATTTGTCCTAAGTGCAAAGGCAATAACTTTTACATGATGCACGACACACGGGTGCAATGCGACTGTGAAGGTTTCGACGAAATCAACAAGCCCATTCATTACAACAATGGGGGAGATGAACCGTACCCTTTTATCGAAAGCTGGGACATGAATTACGCCGAAGGCAACGTGATTAAATACGTTGTGCGTTATCACACAAAGGGCGGGGTTAAGGATTTAAAAAAAGCACGTTGGTATCTCAATAAATTAATAGAGAAGGCAAAAGATGCTGTTTAGGATTTTTAAGTTTTTCGCCAGGAAGAAACCATCTCTTCATCAAAAGCTGATTTGGGTTGCCATTCAATCGTCTGAAATTGAGCGAAGGAACTTTGGAAAATGAAGCGCAGAAGACCCGAAGTGATAAGGCCAGGTCACCCAAGTATGTTAATGCAACAAGGGGCATTGGGGAGTGATCGAACTAAGCCTTTGCCAAAGTGGGAGATTGAAGGAAAATTTGAGGATCATCCAGACGCCGACAGAGATAAGCGCCCCATTTGGCGGAAAAGATGAAATGTCCAGACTGTGATGGTTTGGGTTACGTTTTTGAAGAGTATACCGTAGGCGGGGTGACTTCTAATGGGCCTTGGCAGAGTTATCGTGAACGTCAGATACAATGTTTAGAGTGTCGCGGGTATGGTGAGATCGACGCATCCACCACTGTTCCCCCGCTTCTTCCATAAGAGCAATATATTTGTCACACCAACTTTGAGCGTCTTCTAAAGTTTTAAATTCCCAGCAATGTATATCGCCGGAGTCTTGTTTTGCGGTGACATCAAAACAATTTTCCTCAATATGGATTGTTATAAAGTTCATGTGAAAATCCCCTGTGTTAAATTATTTTCCTATTAACACAGGGGAAAAATCAAGAACTATCGACTACCGGAATTAGGGCCTATTATTAGGCCCTATTTTTGGGGTGTATTTTTTTTCTTTAAGTAGGGATTATTTGAGCCTCTGGTATTACGAGTGTCTTTCATAAATTCCTCCATCAAATCGAAAGACACTTGACTAGAAATCTCTGGTGGCAAGTATTTTTGTCTCAGTTTATCGTAATCAATCAACAATCGGATTATCTTGCTTTCGCCTAGTTTATTGTTTTTTCGCGCTAACCGAAAAACCAATTTTGCCAACTTGCCTTCATACCGCTGCACCATGTCAATCGTTGGAAAGACCATTGTGTTGCGCCGATCATCAGGATCATTTTCTTTAACGCAAAGTTTGTTTTTCAAGCCCTCATTGCAGATTTTTGCAGCACGGTTTTTACCAATCTTTCGTTCAAAACACCCGTAAGCAGTCGGAACAGCGCCGTAAAAGTCCATCATGAGAAGATTAAGAAATAATTGCCTGGGGCTGGCCTCAACAAAAGTATCAAATGATCGTTCAGTATCTTCGGAGCTAATTTCCGACCATCGAAGTCGGTTTTCGGTTAATTGTCCAAAAACTTTGCGATATTCTTCGGCTTCTGTGAAAACATTTTGACATCGCCCAAACATTGAATTTTTTTTGCCATCAAAAATATAACGAGTAGTGTCATTATCTTTGATAGATATTGAATTGTAATATTCCATCACACCCTCCCTACTTTTAATTTAGTTACCCTTGTGCCAAAGGCTTTTTTTAGTTCGACGTTAATTGTTCTATTTCTTCGTGGATCATTCAACCAGTGAGCATAAACTTTTTGTGTGAAAGCAACGGAGTGATGGCCCATCCAATATTGAATTTCTACGTCTTTTGCGCTTGTTTCGTATATGAGAACACTCGCGTAATAGTGCCTCAGATCATACATCGTAATGCGCCCAACCTCCGCCTTCGCACACGCTGGGGTTAAAATACGAGCATTCCATTTTGTATTATCGCAGACTTCGCCAACGCTATTGGGAAAGACCAATCCTTTGCCGCGTTCTTTAAGTGGCTGGGCTATCTTCCATCGACGCAAAGCAGCGGCTAAATCCTCGTTTAACGGAACTGTTCTTCTGGCAGCACCCGTTTTTCCTTTGCCCAAAGATCCATCATGTTGCCGACCATACATCACCGAAAGCGCGTCTGGCGTATCGCCTTCGCCCCAATAAATTTCATTCCAATGTAGTCCGGCTAGTTCTCCAGGTCGCAAACCTGTTTCACTGCCCGTCGTCACACATAATTGCCACTTTGGGTTCTCAATGTGTTTAACAATCTTATCAAGCTCGTGATTGGGAATCCGCCTTTTTACTGGAGGTTCGTAATCCATAGAAGACAGAAAAAATTCGCCCATTTTCAGCACATTGTATTTAATAACTTCCTCATGTATCGCCCAATTAAAAACCATCTTGAGCGCTTGAACATATTTATCACGCGAGCTTGTTGATTTTATAGTTTTGTTATTGTGGAAAAAAACTTCCAAAGATCGTTTGACCTTTAAAAGCTCAAAATCAGCCATCGCAATATCGCCAAGTTTTTTTAATTTCACCTTACCAATTAGTTCATTAGGCACATTAATGTACTCACATTCGCTTAGACCTTCTAATTGAGTAAAACGATCTTGGACCGACTTATTCTGCACTGGGCCTGATCGCCAGCCTTTATCTTGATACTCTTTGATAAAGCCAGAGATAAAATGTTTTTTCTTTGTTAGTTCAAAATAGTCTTCGTCATAAGTCCCAACGCACTGACGAAAGGTTTTTGCGTTGACCACATTTACAAAGGTATTATTGCCAAACTCTGTTTCAGCAACATCAAAAACTTTAGCGGCCTCTGCTTCTGTGGCATATAACGGAGTGCCGCCACCGAACTTTCGTAATTTAGAATAAAATTTACCTCTATCTTTTCGATATCCAACTTTTTTTGTATTTAACTTGCTAACTTTACCCATAATTCTCTCCTTTATGCGTAATGACGTTACATTACATTACGTCAATTTTTATTACCAATAAAGCCAAAAAAAAGCCAAAACGACTAGTTGACTAAATTGCAACCAAAAGTGAACGGAGAGATTTTGCAACCAAAACGTAACCAAGCCTAGAATTGGCTTTAAGAAACGTCTGCTAAGTCATTGAAAAGATGGTGCGCCCGGCAGGATTTGAACCTGCGACCAATTGATTAAAAGGCTCTTTAGTTCCAAAAAAGAACCAAAGCATTTCAAAGACTTACAGGGTAACTCCCCGTTAACTAACGAGAAGTATGGTACGTGAGGGAAGTTGGGAGAGCAAGAGGAAATTTGAGGGAACAACTTTTTTGCAACCAAAATTGCAACCAAACGATTTAGTCAACTGGTTCTTCAATTGGTGGGCTAATATAGACGTTTCGTGTCGCTGAATCGACATACGCCATACGGACGTTTAAACACTTCTGTAAATCGCTGCGTTTTCTATAAATACGAGCGGGTATTTTTCGACCAGGATTAACACGGAAAGCATCGCTCTTACTGTCGAGTAAGACAACCTCGCCTTCCTCATTGATGCAAATCAAGTCGCATGGCCCCTGATGGGCCAATGGTCGAAAGATATAGTAGCCCAGCCGCAACATATATTCAGTTAAAATGGCTTCACAGACTTGCCCTAACTGGTGCTTGTCAGTCGGCAAGCGCCGCCATCCGTTGCGAAAGCCTTTCAGCCCTCTGCGGCGTTTGCTCATGCCACCGCGAAATCAGCATCTCAATGCTTCCTTCGCGCCACCTTCGTTGTTTTATAAGATCGTTAGTTTTGCGAAACTTCATAAGGCGCGGCATTCCTAGTTGAAAACACATATTTGCTATAACCTTCTGAGCTTCGACGGGATAATCGTCGTACTCAGGATGGATAACTTGGCAATCGCTTAAAGTCCTCTTGATATCTTGATCGAAAAGTTCAGCGACTCGCTCTTTGGTAATCCTCGTACCAATCGGCCAATTATACTCAGGCTCATGCCCCAAGCATAAGTGGCCTATCGCACAACTCTTATAGCCTAGGTGATCGTAGTAAATTTCATGCTTGATCCCCTCATCCGCGCTAATTTCTTCGCGGAGTTCATCCATCATTGACATGCGGATGGAGTCCATTTGTGCATTCGTTTGAAGTCATCGCACAGCCGACGCAGTAAATTTTGATTTTTAGATTGCTTTGCCGTTTCAATCTTTAATATCGCTATCTGTTGCGCGTTTGCGCTAATAAGATTGACCACTTCACTTTCCTTCGCATATCGCGCTTCAAATGCGACAACGCCTCCGGCGATACTTAGGAAAACAGGTATAACGACGAGTGAACTGTAAAAAGTTTTTTTGTCGGTCACTTTTTACGCCCCATAAACTTCATCAGGCCGCGATAGCCAAACGATGCCGAAAACGCTAATAACAAAATGGCTTGATACCATTGGGGCATACGTTCCAGAACTTCAAACCCTCTTTGAATGTGATGCTCAAGGCCAGGAATCCAAGCGCAGATAAGTGGGATTGAGACCAGAACGCAAAGATATTCATCTTTCCAGCTTGCATTACTTGCTTTCGCTTGTTCGATATCCCAATTGATGTCACCTTCAGCCTTGGCAACAGCAACCCTTGCTTTACCTTTTGACTCTGCTGTCTTGCGTTCCAGATAGCTGCCGCCTAGAGACGTTACAGCCGAAATTAATGGCCCTATGAATGGGATCATTTGCTTACCTTATTCATCAGTGCTTCTTCTAATTTTGGAAGCAAACGAATACCGCAGTAGCCAATGAGAAATGCTAAACCAATTGCCACTTCGCCGCTGAACTTCCAATAAGCCATCGCAGCCGGAATAAGGAACTCTGCCGATATCCAGCCAACCACAATACTGAGGCCAATGTCCTTAACGGCACCCCAGCCCCAGGTGCGCTTGGTCAACACGTTTGCCGCCCCCCCACAGGTACTGGCAAAAATGCAGCAAAATTTGCCACCAAAGGTAGCCAGTGCCCATTCCATCAGAGGATCTTTTCTTTCAAAAGAAAAGCGCCACCAGCACAAATACCAGCTACAATTAGCGGCCAGCCAGCATCAAGCAACATACCGACGATGACAAAACCAACGGCGGCTGCGGCCCATGTAGAAGGTTCTTTTACTCGATCAATCATCCAATCCATGTCAAATATCCTTATCAGTTAATATGAAACCCATGCCCCCACCAACTATCCCGCACCAAACAAGAGGCGGGGCGTCGAAAAGGACTCCAAGAGACACGACGACGACACCTAACCCAGCGTAGGTGGAAGGTTCGTTTAAACGCGCTCTAAGCCAATTCATGTCCAAAACTCCTTAACAACAATTGCAACAGCGCCCGTCAGAACAGAGCCAATAACAATCCAGGCCAACTTTTCCCATCGCTCACTGTGTGCGCGAACTTGCAGACTTAGGGCTTTAAGCTCATGCGTTGCCTCTGCCCACCTTTCGCCACATTCCTTCTCGTGTTTTGCAATTGCGTCCAGGGCAGCGTTAGCTATTTGCGTGGGAGATTTACGAGCGGCCATTTGATTTCAATTCCTCGTTTTTTTTTTGACTAAGAAAAACTTTGATCCTTGCCCCGCCATGCAAAATAAATGAGGCGCGTCGTGCGGCACCAAAACCATCGTGTATGTGCCGCTGGCAAGGTTCGCAAAAATCTGAAGAAGATGACCTGGCGCGGTCAGTGCTTTGGCAACGATTTTTTCTCCGTGCTTTTCAAAAAGTTCTTCGCTAGGAGACTTCTCTGAGCAAGCCAATTGCGCGTGTGCTGTACCCATAAAAAAAGCCGTCACAAGGACGGCGGCTGTTAGGGCAAAAAAACGCCTCATCGTTCTTCCCGCATCTCCATCAAAATGCGGCCTATATTATTGCGCCACATATATGTCTCAGGATCAGCCAAGTGCCGCCAAGGTCCGGCGCACGTTTTCTCAGCCATGAACAAATCGAAATCACGTCCTGTCATGCCCGAATGCTCAAACGCATCCCAATAACCGCAGTTGATACATTTGTCTAAGTCGCCACATTTACAGCGATAGACCAGCGCCCGAAGCGCACCAGGGAGCGCCTCATATTGCTCAAAACGCCCCATCAGTGAGGTTGATAGCTCGTTCTTCTCTAGTCCTGTAGGAAAATTTGCAAAGCTGTTTGGAGTCTGCCAATTCGTAGAACTTCCAAAATAAATCTCAGCATCTAAGTCTTCCCACATTGGCGCAAAGTAATGACGCAAATCGGAATGGTCATTTTCAAGCGATGATCCCCAAACCACAGCGTCCACATTTAGATTTTTGGCAGCGGCAATGGCAGTCGCGTGTCGCGCTTTAAGTCTTCCCGCTTCGCGCATTTCCGTAAAGCCAACCCTGACAGGGAATTTGCACGATTCAATGGGGTTCATCATTGGCTCGATTAAGGTGAAGTCACGTCGATTCTCCTTTAGCCAAGCATAAATATTTTGAACGGCTGAGACTTCTTTTTCAGATTCCTTGATATAGAACCCGACCATTTCGTGGTCAGTCTCGCGGAGCCATTTTTCAGCTATATAAGTGGAGTTCACTCCACCGCTTAAAGGCATTAAAACTTTCATTAGCTGGTTGCTCCGTTCACCGTGCCACTATTGTTCAGCGTCACACTATGACCCCCATAGTTGATGGCCTTGGCCGCAGCGGAAGCCGCACCTCCCGCGCCTGGGTTTGCGCCAGCACCGCTTAATCCACACCCAGCGTCGTATGTTGCATGATGACTTCCGGCGGCTCCGGCATTGCCAGCAGAGCCATAAGCGGCTTGCGCTCCGGCTGCTCCACTTGAGCCTGTCACATAGTAGTAACAACTCTCTCCTTTGCCCTCAGGATCGTCTCTATACCCCCCTTTTCCTGGGCCACCGCCGCCCCCTGGCCCACCACGGCCAGATTGTATTGTTGCGCCCGAAGCATTTGTCACGGTTACAGTTGCCCCAGAAGCCACGTTGACTTCAATCGCTTGACCTGGTGTTCCACCTGCACCACCAGCAACGCCTGGACTGCTTTGTGTCGTGCCAGCCGCGCCATCATAGCCTTGAATTATGCCGTTATTTGTAATCGTTAAGGTCGTAGAGGCGTGTAACGCTCCTGTTTGCATGGCGTGGGTTGTTGAAGCGTTTACCGTCACTCCAGAGTTAACGGTGACTTGGATCACGCCACCGACGCTGTTGTTAAAACCAGCCGCTACCGCTTGGGTTAAAATATTGTATTCGGTTGCATTGGTCGCAATTGTTAAAACGGTCGCGGCAACTCCATTATAAAAATCCGACATCGAAATCTCGCCCGAAGTCGGCACGTCCGTGTTGTTGGACGGCACATAAGTTCCGTTCCGATAATATTCGGATATGCTAATAGGGTTGCTTCCGCCGAACTCAGTTTGAATTTCACTGAGTTTTATCGCACCGCTTCCTTGAAGTGCCATGAATTAAGTCCAGCCAGAAGGCCGCTTGGTAACGCGAGGAGGATCACGCTGTGCGTTAATCTGACCGGCAAGAGCGGCCTTTAGCTTGTCTTCGGACATCTCCTCGCCCATTCCGCCGACAACCCACGCCACGCAGTTTGCGTTTGTGATTTTATCAAATTCGATAAAGTCATCTTCGGAGGGTGGACCCAAAGTAACCGACCCATAAACATCCGCCGATATTCCATCAGCATCGTCGGTCGCTATGAGCCGCCAATGCAAAACCTCAGCCGCATCAGCCGGATTGCTCGTGGTGCTGACCTCGATAGTGTCGAAACGCCATTCATAATTTATCGCCATTTTAGTCTCCTTCTAAAGTTGAAATCCGCTCAGTCAGAGCAAGGTTTTGAGTCCGTAGTTCTTTAATTGCGGCGACAAGCAGAGGGATGGTTCCTTCGTATGAAAGACCAAGATTTTCATTGCCATCGTCATCGACAGTATTGAAGTCAACGGCTTCAGGTAGAGCGGTTGCCCAATCTTGAGCAATGAGAAACGGTCGCCGCTTGGCATCGTCTTCATCGATGTCGATAAAGTGGCCGGTCATGGCACGACAATTTGCAATCTTGTCGAGCGCATTTTCGATTGGCTCTAGGTTTTTCTTTTTCCGTTCATCAGAGTTAGAGGTCCACGAAGTGCCGTGGTTTGCCATGTATACGCCTTGGCTAGTCGCCCCAATTCCTCCTAATCCTCCACTGGTGTTAAAGTACCAGTTGGTGTCGTCGCCGCTTTTGAAACCAATGTGGCTTTCAACATCGGTATTTTTTAATTGGTAAATTTGTAGTGCATCGCCGTCTGGGGTACACATACTGAAGCCCGAACCGTTGCTTTTATCGGCAGCGAAAGTCGCAAGCGGTCCACCATGTATTGACAGTGCGACGTTGCCGTTCACATCTACTTGGAGGTCTGTTGTTCCTCCGCTGATGCCGGAGCTACCTGATCGAACATTAAAGCCGCCAGTCTTTGTTATGTAAAAGTTATGGCTTTCGTCAGTAAAAATATTTGCGCTTTCAGTTCCCGCAGTGGTCATACCAATGCCGCAAAAATCAGCACTGCCACTGGTCGATGAATTTAGGTAAAGACAGTTTTTCGACCAACTAGAGGCCGTCACGTTTATCATTCCTGTTGCGCTAGTCGTATTTACAGAAAATTCACCTGTAGTCTTTACCGTCGCTTTGATGGCGTCGTTAGCCAGTATATTTAGGTCATGGTTTGACCTTGTCCCCACTCCCTGCGCCCCGTGTGTGTCCGAGGCGATCATTTGCAAAACGTGATCATTGGATGAAACTAGCAAGGCTGAATATGTCGAAGCATGATGCACTTGCATCGTTGTCCCGCCAAAAGCCGAAGGAGCAGTGGTCCCAACGCCCACATCACCCACCGAATTAATAATCATTCTAGTGGCAGCGGCAGAGTCGTCTCGAAACTCTAAAGCATCAGCAACCGTATCACTATTGTAGACACCCCAATTACCATGCCCTGAAAGCAATTCAACGCCAGCTACATGACTGCCCGTACTCTCTATTCGCAAAACTGATGTGTCGGCTGCGGCTGCGGATATATGTGCTAGTCTAGCAGGGGCCGCTGCCCCTATGCCAACCGGCCCTTTAAAATATCCCGTGCCGTTTTGTAGAAGCGTAAAGCTCGCGACACCACTTGAATTATAAACACCGACCTGGGTCGTGGTGGCCGCACGACCGCCGTCTTGGATTACCAAGCCCCCCGCTGTGTCGCCAACTAGATTTTGCGGGTCACTCCGATTTATTCCGACCGCGCCTGACCCGTTTATACGCATTTTTTCGCCGGAGTTCGCTAGAAAAACCGTTCCGTAATTTCCGTTCACCGACCCAACCCGCGTGCCACCTGCGCCCGTTGCAAAATCTAGGTTGGCTCGCGCATCTCCGGCACCAAAGTTCGCCGCGCTGTGGCTTGAACCAATTGCGCCGTGGACTTCAAGAAATTCTGTGCTGGATGTTTTGTTAATGGCAACTTTGCCAT
>VTLG01002006.1_pt1 | contig 13361 bp, 12 predicted proteins | sample 4694571 | NCBI WGS metagenome assembly VTLG01 (sample SAMN12604809, study PRJNA352737) | marine metagenome | biome: ENVO:00000447; feature: ENVO:00000209|ENVO:00000569|ENVO:01000036; material: ENVO:00002151; isolation source: viral sequences binned using virsorter ... | reverse complement strand
AGACATTCCGCTATTCATAGCACCCGCTCTCATTTGAGCTGCCTGCCAGTCAGAAAGTAAGTCATCCTTGCAAAATTGTGCGTTAATTTGTAAATTCTTAGGCTCTAAAACTCTCTCGTCAGTCGTGATAGAACCGCTATCTTGAAAGTCGCAGTTTGAAGATTTAACTAAATCAGCTAAAGCTACAGTGTTTACAACTCTCTTATATTTTATATTCTCCATTAATGTTACATAATCAAGAATAGTCGCAGATTTGAACGCTGCTCCGATATACATACCTGCATGTTCTCCTGCGTACGATTTGTTGTTTAAAGTAAAACTCATAATATTTTATTTAATTTTGTTTAAGTTATATAATAATTTTTCTCTCTTAGTTAAAGCTTGATACTGTCCTTTTGTTAAAGTCGGTACTTCTGCAAATTTTCTTGTATTAAGAGGTTCTGTAGCCGGTGCTTTCTCTAGCTTTTCTACCTTACTTAATAATTCTGCATTATCTTTCTCTAAATTTTCTTTGTTTCCTTTTAAAGTATTTACTTCCTTAGCTAAATTTTCTACTTTTGTATTTAAGTCACCCATCAAGTCTTTTACAACTTCTGTAACTTTATTTACAATTTCAAACTCTATTTCAGTACTTTCTTTAATTTTTTTAGGTAGCCTTTCATCTACAGGCTCTAGGTTTTCCATTTCTTCCTTATCTTCTTCCTTTTCTATTTCTTCTTCTTCTTCTGCCTCCTCTTCTTTTGGCTCACCTTTTGTTACAGCAGCAACAATACCCTCTTCTTCTACAGTAAAAGTATCGCCCTCTTCTGTTTCATATTCTCCCTCCGGAATAGGCATTTGTGTACCGTCCTCCGAGATAATATTTAAGCTGATACCCTCCTCTAAATCTGGAGATGTACTTGCTATAATTGTTCCGTCTACTAGCTTAGCTTGGTATTCTAAGGCAACTTCCTCCTTATCTAAACCTAAAGCAACTAGAATTTGTTTTTTAATATCCATGTGATAGCTTTTTATTAATTATGTACTTAGTTTATTTTTATCTTATTTTAGAACAACCTAAATAAATCATCCTTTGCTTCATTATAGTCTTCCCTTGCTTTTTCATAGGCATCTAGTTGTGGTATTTTAGCAGTTATGCCTAACTCTTTATTTACTTTTAATATGTTGTCAGCTATTTTATTAGCCTCTCTTCTTTGTTCATCACCTTGTGTACCCATAGTTCTTACCATGTCCAAAGTATTATCTTTTTGTTCTGTTAATCTATCTAGTTCTACAAATATTTTTCTAACCTCGCCCTCAATATTTTGCATTTCTTTAGTCATAGCATTCAATGCTTTCGTATAACCCTCTAAATCTTGTACAAGACCGAATTCTACTTTTTCTAATTTTTTATTATTTACTTTTTCTAACCTTTGTAGATCTTTTTTTCTACTACTTAATTTTTCTATATATTTATTCATTTTATTACTTTTTTGTCAATTAAAATTTCCTTAAGTGTTTCTAAAATTTGCTTATTACTATATTTAGGCTTACTAAGGCTTTCCATTTTATCAACAAAGTATCCTTCAATGCTTAGGCCTTTTATCGTTTCACCTTTTTTTATCTCATTCCAAATATCCTCATTCTCTATTTTCATAGATACAAACCATGTGCCTAAAGGCAAGTCATAGCCGTATAAATTAGATTTGTCTTGCTCCCCTGTTTTTATCCAACTTTCTATTGTGTAAATACCTTTTACGTCCTTTTCATGCTCATAGGTAGCGGAATGATGATTATTATATTTTAAATATAATTCACTAGCTTTTTTTACTGTATCTTTTGAAAAATATACATAGTACTCTTGGTCTTTGTCAGCATCGTATCTAAATATTTGCTTGTTAGGTATTAAAGCCGGACTAATTATAATTCTTTTGTCCTCATCTTGCTTAGCTAGTGTTAAATTACCTTTTTTGTCGTTAAAATATACGAAATTTTCTTCTATCGCAGGATTAGTTACTAAACTAATTGCGTCTATTGTCATATCTAAAGCCTCGTCACCAATAATTAACTCAACTATCTTTGTATATTTCTTTTTTTTCTTTTTATGTTTCGGCATATTATTATATGTATTAAATTGTTATCTATTTTATATTGTAGCCTTTCTTCTTATATTATTTAGTTTATCTTGATTGTCTGTAATATCATCAGTAACTACATAAGCCCGTACTGGCTCATCTCCAACGCCCGACAATGTAGCCGTTTGTTGTATTATTTCCGGATTAGGTACGCTTTCAACTGCGTCTGTAACTGCGGTATCTATACTAGGAGTAGAACCTCCCCCTCCGTCACCTACGTCTGTAGCATATATTTTCCTTACGTTAGATAATCCAGTTAATATAATACCTGCAGCAGCTAATACACCTGGTATTCCACCTTGTGCGATAGCCTTGTTTGCTCCTACATAGGTATCTATAATTGCACTTGCAGCGGCTAACTCTTTATTATCTCCGGCAAAACTACTCATAGCTTTTAACAAACCACTTGCAGCCTGTAATTGATTAGTCATATCTTCCTCTGCAAACTTTTTATTTAATTTTACTCTCTCTTTTGCATAGTGTTCTTCTATTTCTTTACGTCCCTTTCCTAACTTATCTGCTAGTTCTAGTTTATCTTGTAATTCTTGCTCTAATTCTTGCATTTCCTGTTCTCTAGCCGTCATACCAAAATCAAATAATTCTCTTTCTAAGTCTTTTTGTTCTTTTAATAAACTGTTTGTATTAGTTAATTGCTCAGATTGTTGTCCTGTAACTCGAGCGATTACAGCATCTCTTTCGGCTAAAGCGTCAGTCAATGCAGCTTGTAATTCTATATTATCTTTGTTAGCGTCGGCTTCCATTTGTGCAGCAGCAACAACTAAATCTGCATTACGCAACATAGCCTTTTGTTGGTCTTCTAATACCTTTCCTAATTCTTCGTTCGCTTTTATTCTGTCAGCTATCGTTGCACTTTCATCATCTCGTGTTTGCCTTAGCTTTTCTGCCTGTATATCGTATTGTTCAATAAGTCGTCTATTCTCTGCTATTGCAAGCTGAGCTGTATTTTTTAATTCTGTTTGTAGTTTTGCATTTTCATATATTGCTTTAACATTTATCTTGCTTATATTTTCAGTAGTCTTATTGTAAATATCTTTTATTTCACTTACTGCTTCGGCAGCATTATCAACAATTTGTTTTCCTGCGTCGCCTACTTCTTTTGCATTTTCTTTTATAGCTTTTCTAGTTTCTTTCATAGACTTAGTAATTTTATCTATTTGCTTACTTTTGTCTACTCCAGGTATTACTTCTGCTAATTTAAGTGCTTGTACAGCTACTTCTTGTGCTGCAAGTTTTAATGAATAAAATGCAACTAATAAACTACCTACAATTACAGCTTTAATTCCACTAAATACTGCTCTTAAACCGTCAAACCTTTCTGTACTAGCTGTCACCCAATTATACGTGTCTACTAAAGCACCTACAACTGCATTAAATATATTAGATATAGTAGTCATTACTGTAGCTACTGCATCCATTATTTTTTGATTACGTCCTAATGCTTCTTTTAAAGCCGTGAAAAGTGCCACGATAACTGTTAGTACTCCTAAACCTTTTAACGCTCCTCCGAGGCTTTTAAATGCCCTTCCAACGCCACCTATCGCACCTTGTGTTTTACCTAAAGCCTTACTTCCCTTTTCTGCATTCTCAAAACCCTCCTTACTTTCTTCTAGGCCTTTGTTTAAATCATCTACTTGCTCTAATACGTCTTTTATATCGCTTTTAACTCCAAATTCTACTTCTTTCATTATGATATATTGTTATTTGTTCTTACTGTATGCATTTTTATATTGCATAACCAATTCATTGTTGTACTAGCAAAACCTTTTACTGTTACTGTTAATTGTGTATTGCTTTGTACTCTAAATACAGGCATAGTTTCCAAAAATAAACCTCCTGTATCTGTGCAGTCAAAAACCATTACATAAAAATTTCTATCTACATGAGTGTCAGGGCTTTGTCCGTTATCTCCGCTATATATATTTAAAATAAAACCGCTTGTAGTCTGACTAGCCTTTTGTACATGTATTTTTACATCGTCCTTATCTGTGCTAGGCTCTATTACTTGCGCTACTACTACATAATTAGCGTGAGGCCTTGTATTACTAAAACTACATTGAAATATACCCGTGCCTGTTCTTGAAACACTTAAATTTAGAACTTTCTTATGTGTTAAGGCACTTAATTCCGCATTATAATCTCCTATATATGCTAATGCTACGGGTTTAATATCCGGACCATTAGTTACTAACTCCTCAACTGTTGCAGTAGGTGTGCTATTTATACGAATATGCCCTGTAAGTTTTACGTTTACATGAGTATTTAACGTACCCTCTGCCTGTATAGGTAAGCCTATAATATCAGCCTCTACAAAAGCTATTGTGTTTTTTTGTAAATTAATAAAATCATTTGCTACTCCTTGTACTGCTAAGTTTGTAAGACTATCGTCTGTTGTTTGTCCTATTAATTGTACATAATGTGTTTGTACTTGTCCTATTTGATTTGCCTTAGTAGTACTTGTTTCTAATTGTCCGGCACTATGTATAAACTGACCGCTTGTAGTATTATTTCCAAATTCTCCTAAAGTAAAAGTATCTTTAGTATTAGCTTCTATTTTGTTTCTACTTCCGTTAATTAAAGATGTTGTAGATTGTTCATTAACTATATTTTCATCTCCGTTTGTAAGTATGTTATCTGTAGCTTTATTTATTACGTTTGCCCTTCCTAAAGTTTTTTTATTAGTTCTAGTAAATGTACTGCTTTTTTTAGCTAGTCTTACGCAAACTTGTCTTTCCTCGTCCCATACAAATTCATCATTGCCTATAGCCTTGCATATTTGTTTTGTTCCGTTAAATACCTCTCCGGTTGTACCTTTAAATTGAAATTTTACAATTCCTGTATTCTCTATATATGCAACTTCTAATAAATCTTTCATTATGGTAGTAATATTAATTCTACTTTACTTAAATTTTCTGCATTATATTCTATTTTATTTACTCTATATTCTCTATTTTTTATCATAACAATATCGCTGAAATTAAAATTATGCATATCTACTTCTGTTAGATAAATTTTTACTGTAATAATTCTTGTATTTTTATTATATAGATTTCTCAGATACTGTAGCCAAAACTTACTAACTACATTATCTGTAGGACTTGTATATGCACCGAAATAACTAAAAGCGTGTCCCCAATTTATATCTAATGAGTTATCATGGAAAAACGGCCTCATAGTAAGTACATTTGTATATGTTGCAGATGTTTGCCCGTTTTGTGCTTGACTAGTAACAGATGCTGTTGTAGTATTAATAAGGTTTCTATATCCTAATCTTGGCTTACTATCAAAATCTGTAGTAGTGCCGTCTTCATTAACTTTATAAGCGTGTGTCCAAATACAGTTATTAAATGCAGATAATTCGCTACCTTTTGCAATTATGTTAGGAGAGAAAAATGTTTTTATTTTTTCTTCGCCCTCAGCTAAGTTATTGTCGGGGTCAGTAAATGTAGCCTGTCCGTTTATTTCTCCTAATTGTGTATGATATGCTTGATTATGAAAATCATCGTCTAATGTATCATGAAATAGTATACTGTCTTTTAAGGTTGTAACAGGCTTAATATCTATATCCTTTTCATCTACCTTATTAGTCCAATTGTGTGTCTGTCCGCTACTTTCCCATTCATAATAATAATCAAAATATAAATGGTTTTTATCGTCTTTATCTAACTCAACAACTAGATTAAATCTATCTATAAAACTTTTAATAAACTCCCATTGTTTTATTTTACCTCTATTCCTTAACATAATTGTACTAATGTTAGTACCGACTGCATTTTCTGTAATTTCGATAGTGTTAAAATCATTAAAAAAACCTAATCCGGTAGTTAAACTTTCCATAAGAAAACAATCATCAGAACCTCCGTTTTTTAATTCAAAATGAAAAGTCTCTCCGGCTGCTAAAGGTATCTGAAAACTACCTGTAATTTTCTCGCAATGTTTTGCACCGATAGTGTTAGAATTAGGCATATTAACTGTAGTTTGATTAAACGGAGAACTAAAAGTAGCTACAGAACTTGTGTGTACTACCCTAAAATCGCATACGTCAATATCAAAGCCGAATATGTAAAAAGAATAACTTACATCTACTGTAATATCAGCCGGTGCAGTATATACATAAGTACTTCCGTTCCAACCACTACTTGCGGGGCTTTCTTGGTTTAATGGTATTTTTACAAAACTACCTTGCGTTAAATTAAATGCCTTTCCGTCTGCAAATAAACCCGCTCCGTATGTAGAAATACTATTAACAGTAAATTGAAAACTAGGTAATCCACTATTTGCAGTTTGTTTTACTATTACTGCATTGAAATAATTACCTACACCTATATCATTTCCGCTTCCCCAATTCATATCCATATATAGCTTAGTCCAGTAGTTGTCTGTTTTGAAACTATATCTACTACTCCAAGTAAAACCGGCTTCATCTATAATTCTATTCCAAATGTAATTACATTTAATCCAAGGCCTATACATATCTTCTAGTCTTCCACTACTTACTATGTTACTAGAATAAGTTATATTGCCAGCCCAATCACACAAAGGGTATTGTATTACGCTAGTCTGACTATTACCTACTGTACCTCCAAAAGTACCTGCCTGTAAAGGATTGTCAAGAGCCATTTGCCCAGGTGTCGCACTTGTTGTGCCGTGAGTTTGTTGTATTTCTCCTATTCTGTATTGATGATTTAATTCTGTAAAATCAATATCTTCTAGTGTTTTACCTTTAAGCGTATCTTTTAAGCTAACTGTGTTATCAAACATATTTACCTCATAAACATACTCATCTCCTTTTTTCTTAATAGACAACAACCTTAGATATCCTTCAAAAACTAATTGTGTATTTTGTGTTATATATGCCTTAGTCCGTCTATGTACATTAAAGTCACTATTTACTGTCACATCAAATACATGCCTAAATACTCCATTATTATGCTTACTAGCCGGTACTGTAAAGTTTTTACTGTAGTTTGCTATTTTTTCAGATGCCTTAGTAAAATTATCTACATTAAATACTAAAGGTATATTTTCATCTTTGTATAAATCTAATTGCTCATATTCTTCATCTTCAACATCTATTGTTCCCGACCCTTGCTTTCTTAATTTTATATTTGTTATTTTTAACTCCTCACCTACTACTCCGGCAGCCGCAGAAATATGTAAATAAAAAACTGCGTAATTTTGAAAATTCATTGTTTGATTTATAGTAACAGTATGAGAGCCTACTCCTAAAGGTATTGCTTGCGATGTTCCATCTTCTGCAAAACCACTTACGTTTCCTAAAAAGTTACTATTTACAATACTATTATGTTGATAAGGACCATTAAGCATTAAACCTCTAATAGCTGAAAATGAACCGGCACCGCCTAGTAAATCATTCTTTGTTACATCATAAGTTAATTCGTATGTAGTACTTGGCTCACAAAAAACTAATTGATATATTCCGCTTGTATAATATGCAGCCGTGTTAGGTGGTTGAAAAATTACTTCTCCGTTAGTTACAGTAACAGGCATTGTAACTGTATTAGCAGCAGCTTCTATTGTAAAAGCTTTCCAGTCACCTGGTACGGGCAAATTGTTCTCAAATATATCATATAAGAAATCTCCTTGTCCGTATGTAACTCCGTTAGGTGAGCTTGTGTATGAAGCCTTTAATACTTCACTATTATAGGTAGATACTATAGGGTTAGCAAAATTAGTATTAGCTAATATATCTCCTGTTAATGTTGTACTTACAGTTTGCTTAGTATTTATATATAATTGTATCATACTCTTTGTGTATAATTACTTTTGCTTTTTTCTACAGTTATAGTGTACCTAATTAAATCGTGGTTTTTTTCTTTTTTCCTTTCATAGCTATTTGTAGTCAGTTTAACCATTTCAAATCTATTTGTTCTACTACCGTCAGAAGTTGAGCCTCCGGAGTTTCTTATTACTCCTACAAAAGGACTTACAAATAATTGCTCTAAAAATAAAGCAGTTTCTTGTGTTATATAATCTGTTTCTAATTTTAAGGTTTCTGTTTGTTCAATATTATAAACTTGCTCCCCTCCGTGTTGCGGTAAGTATTCTAAGCCGTTTTTACTATCCCAATCTCCACTAATAGGCTTATAAAACTTTCTTTTAGTGTTTACTGTAGCTATATTACGCATTGTAAAGGTATAATAGTCCCAAGCCCCGTATCTGTTTACCCAACAAAGCCTCATTTGTTCATAAGGCCTACAATTATCTATTTTTCTAAATCTATATGACTTAAATACTGGATTAGCACTAGCAAAAAGGTCTGTAAATATAACATCATAATAAGCCCAATTAAGGCCTGTAAGCAAATTATTATTATTTAAGTTACCCGAACCTACTCCAACGTATAAAAGTGCCTGTGTGCCGTTATTTGATGAGTGTACACCATCTCCATGCCCTCCGTTAGATGAATTGTTTGGTATTTCTGCCGTTGTACTAAGTAAACTATCGTTTTCATCATATATTTCAAACTTAACACCCCCTACTCCTCTTGTTGGAGTATTAGTTGCAAAAGAAAATATATCTGTATTAGTACCATTGAATAAACTAAATGTATGAAATTCATCTGCTCCTATAAATTGCTCTGTAGGACAATCACTTAATATTCCGTTAGCAGTACTTGGGAATGCGTTAAAATAAAGAGGGACACCTTGTGCTTCTACTCCGGAACTATAATTGTGTAATACCTGGTCATCAGATATTCTAATATGCCCGTTTATTAAAGAAATATCGTCACTTTGCGTAAAGCTACTTTCTAAAGTAGGACTTCCGCTTGCAGTTGTGCTATAAAAGTTAAAAAACCTTATTTGCATATATTTAAAGCCGTCTGTATTTAAACTAAAATCTTTTATTTCATGTATGCTAAATCTAGCGTTTTTATGATATGTTGTACCAGGTCTTATTTGTGACGTAGAATTATGTGGAGTAAACTGCGGTTTTAAAAAAGAACTAGCTACACCCCCCACATCAAATATTCCTACTCTCTCACTATTTGCTTTTACTCTCATTTCAATAGGTGTTGCGTATGTACTAGGGTTAGGATTAGTTCCTATATATATTTGCGCAACGTATTTATGATAAAAATATGCAGATATTCCAGGGTCTTCAACACTATAAATTATAGGCCTATTTGCTTCATAAACATTATATTGTAAGCCTCCTCCTGTAGGTTTCTGTATTATTGTTATTGCCACTTTCTATTTTTTTTAATTATTAATTTCATCTATATTATTATTAAAATACACTTCTACCGCATCTAATAATCCTGTTGTAAAGTTTTTGAACCCTAACGCAAAAGGTTTACTAAAAAAACTTGTAGCTTGTATTCCTTTTTTATATACACTTCTAGCTATTAAAAATTTTAAAGACTTTCTACTCATAAACTTACCGGCCTTATCTCTAGGTGCTATGCCCCTCTTAATTAACCACTTATCAAACACTTTTGTAGGTGGTTGTTTTGATTTATATCTATAAGGACTTCTTTTACGTTTACCAGTTATGTCTATATATGTTCTTGTTACTTGTTTACCTCTTACTCCTTTGTCTATAAATTTTCCATAAGGAACCATAAAAAATTCTAAAATATATCCGTCACTATAATTGCTTAGCTTATACTTTAAAGACCTACTTAATTTACCGGTTGCATTTTTGTCTTTTTTTTGAAGTATGCCTTTTTGTTGCCTTACAATATTACTTGCCCAACTTTTTAGATATTTTTCAACACTTTCCACTTAAACACCAGCTACAAAAACCTCTACTTTTACATTCTGGTCTGCGCTATCTACAATAATACTTTCTAAGTCTTTCATTGCAGTTATAATACTTGCGTTTTCACTACTTACCGCAATAGCATCATGAGGTGTTCCCATAATAAAAGAATATCCGGCCGGTAGCGATATACTTGCACTATTATCTGCTGCGCTATCATCATTGCCTGTATCTATTTGTAAAGAAAGATTTACATTGTTCGTTGTATCTAAATTTGTAATTCTAATATACTTAGTATCTTGTATATCTACTGCGCCGTCACTACTTGCAATAGTATCTTTGTTTAATACTACTGTACCGTCTGAATTTGCTGGTATTGTAACTACTCTTTCAAAAGTATGCTCTACATTAGCAATAGTCAATGTATTTTGTGAGCCCCTTTGTGTTCCGTTGATTATTACACTTTCTGTTAATGTTACTACTAAATCTGCCATATTTTATTTATTTTTTATCTATTTGTTTTAATTTACTTATTGCCCAATTAATACCGCTTGAACCACCCCAAGCATCCCACATAAGACCTCCGCAACCCTCTGTGTAAGGTACATCTTTATTTTGTTGGTGTCTTTTAAAGGAAGCCATTCTTGCAATTGTGTCACGGCTAATATTCTCTCTCCTTGCTAACTGTCCGGCTCTAGTCCAACCTACTCTAGTTCCGCAAGTACTTCCGTTTTCTTCTTTATATTTTATTGCTCTTTTTGCGTTGTTTGTAGCTGCCTGTGGATAATCGTTGTAGCTTTCAAACTTTCTTCTCATTAAGTCTAGGTGTTCTTCGTATTTCATAATTTAATTGTAATTTTTGGAGGTAATAATTGTATGTGTATTTTCCATATTTTAAATTTTATCATCTTAAGCAATTTGATGTAGATTTTACTTGACTATCTCTTTCTCCGAATACATCTAAACAATCGCTATAATCCCATTGTGTACGTATAGATAAATCCATAACCCAACCAAATAATGCATTATCAAATCTTTCCGTAAAAGGTTCGCATGTAAAACTAGCATTTGTATCTATATGAAATTTTTCGTTTATACCGCTTCTGTGTTTTAAATATGCAATTATATCTGTTAATATATGTAAAGTATCATTCATTACATCTTGCTCATTGCTATAGTGCGGTTCTACTAAGTCACATAAAAATAATTGAAAATTATATATAAGTTCTCCTTTGCCGGTTCTAACATTTACCGGATTAATATGCAATAGAGGAAATATAGTATTTTTTTCTAAATCTATATCATATATATCACCGTCTGTAGTAGTATTTATTTGAGGATGATTTGCTCCTATACATTTTAAGTTATCTATTACATTATTATATGTTTTGTAATATTGACTTTCTCCTTGTAGTAAATTTGTACTCATTTATGTTAGTTTATTATTTTCTATTTCTCTCATATCTGCTTCGTATGTCAACCAAACTAGTGCCTGTTTAAAAGGCTTATTAGTTACCTCATTCATCTTTGTAAAGTCTCCTCCGGCTAATAAATATATTACGCTGTACCATCCATATTTTTCGTTAAAGGCTCGTTTTGGATTATATCCTGTGTCGCTTGTTTCAACTTCTCTACCGAATATCGCTCTAAAATTGTTTTTAATTCTCTTCCTAAAGTCCAAAAAAAAACCGTTGCATTTCTAACGTCAATAGCTTTCATTTTTGTTTTGAAAATTTCTGCCCGTATTTCTAACTCGCTTTCACTATATGCTTCTATATTATATTTTTTACCCTCATGTTTCAATATAGGCCTAAAAAGTATAGCCATTAAATAATGCATATTTCCGCTTAGCCCTTTACCTATTAGTGTCTCGCAATCAATCCATTCTCCTAAAGTCATTTTTTCTAAGTTAGGATGAAAGCCGTATTTTACTCCGTCTATTTTATATATTCTTCTAACACTTCTTGTAGTCGGTACTTTCTGTAAGTCTGTTAGGCTTTTAAGTATTTCTACAACATCTACTAAATCTAATTCTTTTAAAATAGTTTCCGGTATATCTGACAACGCTTTTAAGGTTTCAACATCTTCTTTGTGCCTATTACCTTGTGCCTCTAATATTTTCATCCAGTTTTCAAGAGTTACATCATCCCAACTATCTATAATAGTATAGCTTTCTTTTTTTCCCTTTCTATTTATATTGACTTTCATACTTATATATGTATTTTTTCGTTAATTAGTTTATTTGTTGTATCTTTGCCCCTGTCTTGTTATTAATGGGAGCAGTTTCTGAAACGTAAGTCTCCCATTTAACTGATAAAATATTGTCCGCTACTACCTATTTCAAAATACATTCGCATCATTACTGCATCTGCATAGTCGGGAGAACGGCCTAATATAATTTTCATTTCTTCTTTACTTATCATAGATAGTTTAGTATCTCTATCTACCTTAGTTCGCCTAAGTAATTCTAATTCTTGTATGAGTTTATTTTTTACTTCTATATTTTCTGTATGTAGTATTATGTTACCTTTGTTTATTGTTTCGGCTAGTTTATAGAAACATTGTGTTTTTAAGTTTTGATAATTTTCTTTTCGCAAAGCCTTTCCATTATTTAAAAAACCTTTACAATGTAATATATCTTTTACACCCCCACCTACTCCGTCCTCATCTACAATTATATGATACAAAGGTACTTGATATTCAAACTGTAATTCTTTTATAGTATTAGAAGCCTCTATAATAGTATTTACGTCAAGTGTAACGTACTTTAACACCTTTAAGCCCCTCCACACTACAATAACTGTTTTATCGCTCCCGAATCTTGCTATATCGGCTGATATATACATTTTATCATCTTCTGTTTTTTTATCTTCAAAACTTTGTAGTAACATATCATAGTCAATCATTCTGTTATCAATATCTTCATATTCCCAGTTTCCAAACAATAAACGTTGTTTGCTTAACTCATCTAGTGTTTGTAATTGTGTTTTATAATATTTACTTATATATTTATTATCATCTACTAAACTTTGTATAAACTTTCTATGTGGTTTTTGTTTGTTTTCTTTTGCCGGTCTGTAATATTGACTATACACCCAATTTTTAGAAGGGTTGCAAGTTAATAGCAATTTAGGTATTAAGTTATTTTCATCTAATTTATAACGCAATCTAGATGCTACAATGTTTTTAGCTTTTTCTGTTATTTGATTTGCTTCGTCTATAAATGCGGCAGTTATTTCTAAACTACCTAAGCTATCAAAGTTTCTGTCACTTGGATATAAAAACAAATCTTTTAATATTATTTCTGCACCGTTTACAAATGTTATTATATTACTAGAACCGTTAAAGTTATAATGTCTGTTTGCTTCTAAACCGTATGAACTACATACTTCAAAAAATGTATTTAGCGTTGTTTTTTTTAGTGCGTCAAGTTTACTTCTTCCCATTAAGTAACGTGTTTTCGGGTATTTCATACAAAGCAATATCAACCAACTACAACCTACC
>VTLG01000324.1_pt1 | contig 13361 bp, 20 predicted proteins | sample 4694571 | NCBI WGS metagenome assembly VTLG01 (sample SAMN12604809, study PRJNA352737) | marine metagenome | biome: ENVO:00000447; feature: ENVO:00000209|ENVO:00000569|ENVO:01000036; material: ENVO:00002151; isolation source: viral sequences binned using virsorter ... | reverse complement strand
TTCTACAAGAGTTTATGGACAATAAAGGAAAAGGTCAGAAGGGTTCATTAGGCGATTCCTCTGTGTTCATGCATGTTGGGAATCATTTGGAAGAACTGAAAAAAATAGAGGTGCAAGAGAGTACAATCATAGGTGCTAACTCAATGAGAATAGTATTTAAACCTCAGGGATTAAAAATAATACAAGCACCGACAGACAAAGAATCCGGCTTTGATTTAGGGCCATGATTACCCTGAAAAAATTATGGGTCCAGAGCGCAAATTATATCTTAAACTTAAAAAAAATACACCAGGAATTAAGTGGACTAGGCTTGAAAATCTTAGCTCTCTTGGTACTCCTGACTGCTTGGGCTACAACAATTCTGGCAACTTTTTTACTGTTGAGCTAAAAGTCACCAAAGGTAAAAAAATAAAATTTTCCCCACACCAAATTGCTTTCCATATTGCTCATCCGAAGAATACATTTATCTTAGTTGAGGCCCTTGGTCCAAGGTCCTCTAAACTTATTGGCTGGTACTTGTACCGTGGTTCCCGGATAAAGGAGCTTGTTGCTTGTGGCTTGAAGCTTGATCCTTGTGCTTGGGGCTTGAAAGCTTGTTGCTTGGAGCTTGTAGATTGGCCATTGGAACATGACGCTTGAAGCTTGTAGCTTGCTTTGTAAAACTTTCAGTATTTTTTGCGTGTAAGTCTTCCGGTTTAGTACTATTTGCAGGCATGTAACTCTTCCAGGTAGTCATTCAGTCCGATGTTGTCATCGAAGCTGTGTTTACAATGGTCTCCCCACCAATATCCATCGACCGTGTTACTTAATAAGTTGACCCAAATATTCGGACCTCCTCCGGCAACCAGAAGCCTGGCTGATTTGTAGCTGTGGTCGTTGTGCGTGATCCATTCTATGTCGTAGACGCCTTCCATCCATTCGTGGGCATCGACTTCTCCCTTTTTAATATCGTCCGCAATGTGCTTGCATTGATCTCGTAGCCGTTGCTTACAATCGTCTTTTTTTAATGCTGTCATAAAACTCCTCTCTAAATGATTCAATTGCTTCTTTCTTTGTCATGAAATAATAAACCCTGGTTACTAAATGCTCGTCTATAGTTTCCGAAATTCTTATTGCGCCTTCTGCTGGTGTTCTATCTATTATCATATTTTCTCCTCATATACTTCATCAATAAATAAGCCATCTTGAGCTTGTAGCTCTTCGTAGTCTAGCTCGTCCTTATCAAAGCCATCTTGCGCAATGTCCTTTGCTTGTTCTTCGTTTTCTGCCTCTACCAATACAGACCATCTGTCTCTTTTTGATACTATAACTTTAAATGTAGCCATATTTATTTCTCCTTTTTATTATAGACAATCTTTACAATAGCGAGTGTCCCTTACGCTTCTCCAATCGGGAGCAATGGCACTCGTACAACAACGACAGAATAAAAAATAATCTCCTTTTTTTGAATTATCTTTTTTCTTTCTTGTGGTTTTCTTTTGTTTCTTATTGTCTTTCATATTTAAAAACATCCTACAATATCCCTGCTCCGTTGTCAATGGTGCTTGGAGCTTGAAGCTTGGCGCTCCGAAGATTTTGTCCTCCAGACGAGCGCCATGTTCCTTGGTTAAGCTAGGGCTGTGCAAGCGTATTCACTAATTAAGGCAACGAATCTTGCCACCACTTAACCATGGTCAAGTTACCAGATTGCAATCTGTATCGTCGTACAAATAACTTGACCCCAGATCCATCAGGAAGCGTGCGATCGCGTGCTGTTACGGTAACACTTACCGTCCCAATAGATCAGGGCTCAAGGGTCAAGTACAGCGGGCGCCTCGCCCCATTACAAGATGATCAATCTCCTCTGACCTGACCTTGGCCAAGCACGATTTATGCTACACGAACCTACGCGTATAGGCTGGTGGTGTAGCCACGAAGCTTGACCCCAGATCTCTGAAAGTGTGCCGATAGCAAGGTTAAAACCAATGTTCAACACAGCCCAAAGATCAGGGCTCAAGTTTATTCTATCGTTTCAATATGTGCTTGTGCTAAACTTAACCCAAACAATATTAAGCCAGTAAACGAGAGCAATGCTCCAAGCTTCGCGTGTTCTTGGTCGTGTATCATAATAATGATACCCATTATTGCTAAGGTAAGGTACAATACCCATTTAATTACATAAGCCATTTTATTCTCCTTTTAATAATTGTTTTAAACATTTATTAAATAGATGTCAAGCATAATCTGGGACGATATATCTTTTCTTTTCAACTCTAGGTTGTGCGCCCTGCGGGCGCATAGGTCCAACGGATGGCAACTCCGTTGCCATACTCCTTGGCCCAAGGGCCTCCGGCCCTTGGGCCTCGGTCCGTGCTTGAAGCTCGATATCTTTTATCCCCTACCCAAGAGGGGTGACCCCCGGAACCTAAACCCTTTTCGAATGTCAATGAAACATGGACCCTCACCCCCTTTTTTTGAAAAGGGGTCCCACTACTTCTGCCTGTATTGCTTGATTTAGAGAGTTAGCCGTGATAAAAACTTTTTGAACACTTTTAAGGGTGCAAAAATTTTTTAAAAAATTTTTATGAGTTTGAATAAAGTAGATATTAGCAAATTACCACCGGATGTCCGGAAAACCTTTCGACAACTTCAAGTATTACATGCCGAAAAAAAGATACAGAACAAAGCCAAAAGTGATTTTTTATCTTTTGTTAAAGCGGTATGGCCGGAATTTGTAGAGGGGCCCCATCACAGGCACATTGCGGAAAAATTTAATAAATTAGCAACGGGTGAGCTAAAACGCTTAATCGTGAATATGCCACCTAGGCATACAAAATCAGAATTTGCGTCTTATTTACTTCCTGCCTGGATGGTGGGCCGTAATCCAAAATTAAAAATCATTCAAGCAACGCACACAGGAGAGTTAGCCATCAGATTTGGTCGTAAAGCAAAAAACTTGATCGATTCAGAAGAATACTCAAAAATATTTCAAACAAGATTACAAGAAGATTCGAAAGCTGCGGGCAGATGGGAAACAGCCCAAGGTGGTGAATACTTTGCTGCTGGTGTTGGTGGAGCAATCACGGGCCGTGGTGCGGATTTATTGATTATTGACGATCCTCACTCGGAACAAGATGCGATGTCAGAGCAAGCTTTAGAGAATGCTTACGAATGGTATACATCAGGACCAAGACAACGTTTACAACCAGGCGCCTCAATCGTGCTCGTTATGACCAGATGGTCAACGAAGGATTTAACAGCTCAATTATTAAAAGCTCAAAAAGAAGTGAAAGGTGATCAGTGGGACGTGGTTGAGTTTCCGGCAATCTTGGACCACGGACCAGAGAAGAAGGAACCGGTTTGGCCTCAATACTGGAAACTGGATGAATTAGAAAAAGTTCAAGCGACTCTACCCGTTAGTAAATGGAACGCTCAATGGATGCAAAATCCAACCTCAGAAGAAGGAGCGATTATCAAGAGAGAATGGTGGAAGACTTGGAAGCATGATTGGATTCCTAATTTACATTACGTCATACAATCTTACGATACGGCGTTCTTGAAGAAGGAAACGGCTGATTATTCGGCTATTACCACGTGGGGTTTGTTTTATCCTAATATTGATTCCCCTTTACATCTCATGTTATTAGATGCGGTTAAAGACAGGTTCGAGTTCCCTGAACTACGGAGAAAGGCCCTTGAACAATACAAATACTGGCAACCGGAGATGGTGATCGTGGAAGCGAAGGCTTCAGGATTGCCTTTGACCTATGAGCTTAGGAAGATGGACATCCCAGTAATTAACTTTACACCTAGTAAAGGAAATGATAAACATGTAAGAGTAAATAGCTGTGCCCCTGTTTTTGAGTCTGGTATGGTGTGGGCGCCACAACAGAAGTTCGCAGAGGAGGTCATCGAAGAATGTGCAGCATTTCCGCATGGCGACAATGACGATTTAGTCGACTCAATGACTCAAGCCGTGATGCGATTTAGACAAGGGGGTTTAATCAAACACCCTGAAGACTACGAAGAAGAAAAGAAACAGCCCAGAAACTTTGATTATTACTAATGAGTAAAATAGAATTCGGAAAACAATTATTAAAATTAATTACTAATTATACCAAAGCTACGGGAAAAGCTCCTCAAGGACTAGATCTTTTAAAGCTTAGAATGAAAGCTGGGGAGATGATTAGAGATGCTCAGAAACTTATTAAAGTTGATTTCAGTAAAAACAATCCACAAGATTGGACCGGGCTTCCTAAAGTTTTAAAGAACGTTAAAAATCCTAATCAAGTTAGAAAACTTTTAGAGTCGGGTGATATTAAAATAGGCAAGGTGAGTAAGACTCGTCCTAAAGATCCCTCAAAATTACTAGAAGCCCTTAAGCTCAGTAATAAACAGAATGCTTACAAGAGTGCCTTAAGACAAGCCAAAGAAATTGATAAGAAAAAATTATCTATGAAGGAAGTGGAGAGAAGATATAAAAATCTGGCTAAGTATCCAGAAGGTCGAACTTATCTTTATGATGAGATTTATGATATTGAAAGAGGTTTTACTCATGGTGTTCTTGGAAACAGAAGCAGAGGAGAGTTAATCAAAAAAATAAGAGGATATATTAAGGAGGGTCATTCTAAACCTGATCCTTTTAAAAAACCTGTTAAAGAAGTTAAAGGACAATTAGAAATGGATTTCACCGATTGGGATCCTAAAGGCATGAAAGGTGGAGGAATTGCACACATGCTTGGTGAAGAACCAAGAGTGGGAATGATGTATGGAGGAGATCCGGGTTTCGCGTTTGAATATGGAGGATCCTGGGCTGACTGGAGAGATAACCATCAACACATGATGCCGTTAATGGAATACATCGGCACGAAACTTCCAAAAGAGAGAACGCCTTTTAGAACAAACTTTAAAGATGGTGGCGTTGCTAAGTTGTTAGGAGAATAACCATGGGATTAAGATATTTTATTAATAATCTCACCGGAAAACTTGAAGACGGCAGAGGAGAAAGAATTTTACCTAAATCTAAACCTGAAAGACCTGTAGCAGATCAGTATCAAGATTATAAACAAGTTCAAGACATCTTCGAACCTCGAACCCAGATGTATATTGAAAAAGAAATGGGGTTTGATGAAGGGGGTAGAGTTAAATTTGGTAGTGGAACTCCTTTTGCAATTACACCTAGTCAATTAGCAAAAATACATAAATTAATACAAAACACTGATTTATCTTTAAAAGAAATAGGTCAACAGATTGGTTATGGTACAGACAAAAAACCAATGGACAGTACATCCAAAATTTTTAAAGAGTATGTAAAGAAATATGGCGAACCCGATAAAATGCGTTTGCAGAGGAGAGGGGTTAAACTAACAAAAAATTCTCCTTATGTTAAAAACATTATTAAATCCGTAGAGGAGGTAGGTGTAAGAGAAACGGCTAGAAGGTTTGGTAAAGAGAGAAAAACTATTAGAAATGTTTTACATCGATTTCGTAAAGATTTAATTAAAGATATTAATGTTAAAGGAGAAGAGACTTCAGCTAAAAAATCTAAAATTAAAGCTAAAGAGAATATAAAAATTGCTGAAACAAAAGCAGGACCTAAAACTACGAAACAGACTAAAGAGGTTATATCTCAAATTGTAGAATATAATAACCCCTATAAAAAAATGTCTGCAAAGAATCTTGCAAAAGATAAAAATTTTTTAAAACGTCTTCGTATGCATATTGATGTAAACACGGGTGCGATTACTTATGATGGATACACAAAAGCTAGACCGGTAAAAGGAAAAGTATTTACTGATTTAGAATTAGCCGACCACGCTATAAAAAAAGCAAAACAAGGTCAGTTATTTACGGATGATCATATTATTCCTAAATCTTTAAAAAAACAAAATGTAGGTTATCCAATTAATTTTCAACCAGCCACTTATATAGAAAACTCTAATTTTGATAACGCTAGAAAGTATGTATTAAATAACCCTAAAGGCGACACATCAGCTATTGATAAGTATCTAACAAAAAATAACCAAACTTTAAGATTTCCTGATCAAAAGATTAAACTGGGCTACAAGGGACCGATTGTTTTTGATTCAACAACAGGTAGTCATACACTTATTAATAAACCGGGAAAACCATCAATGCTTAAAAATATTTTTAAAGGAACTTTACCTGTATTAAAAGCAGCTAAACCTGTATTAAAATCTCTCCCTGTGATTGGAACGGGCATAGGTTTGTATGATGTAAATAAAGCTGTGGAAGCGGGTATAACACATCCAAGTGATTTACTTGCAGCTTACAACGTTTCAGCTGATGTAGCAGCTAAAAACAAAGCTATGAGAGAAGATGAGTCAGGACAATTATTACTAGAAGAAATATCTAGATTGCCAGCGATTGATAATCCTTTTGCGGCGGCATCAGGCGGAAGAGTTCCTTTACAAAAGGGCGGCGGTGCGTTGAGCCGTTGGCTTAATAAGCCTACAGTTAAAAATACTATAGCAGCCGAGTTAGGATTAATGGGTCTTTTAGAATTATATAGTCTTTTAGGAATGCCTATTATGGCAGAAGGTGGAAGAGTAGGATATGAAGGTGGTGGAATAACTACCCTTCATCCACGAAGACCTGAAGCATTACCACCAAAATCAGGACCGATGCCTCAAGGAGGAGGCTTGTCTTCTATGTTTAATCGTGCTAGAGAATGGTAGGAGTTTAAATGGCAGATAATCGAATAGATAAAGGACTCCCGAACATGACACCTGACGATTTGGTTGATCCTAAAAAAGGGATCACTGAGGTCGATGTTACGGAGGAACAAGTTAAAGGTCCAATAGAAGTTACACCTGAACCAGATGGCGGGGCTACAATTGATTTTGACCCAAGCGCCAATTTAAATATTCCGGGAACGGAAAGTCACTTCGACAATTTAGCAGAATTACTACCTGATGATATTTTAGATCCTGTTGGATTAAAATTAGCAGGAGATTACCAAGATTATAAATCTTCTAGAAAAGACTGGGAACAAGCTTATGTGACTGGTCTAGATTTATTAGGTTTCAAATATGAAAACCGAACACAACCTTTCCAAGGTGCAAGTGGTGCAACTCACCCTGTTCTTGCAGAAGCGGTTACACAGTTTCAAGCGCAAGCTTACAAAGAATTATTACCAGCCGATGGGCCGGTAAGAACCCAAGTGATTGGTGCATCCAATCCTCAAAGGATGCAACAAGCACAACGGGTAAAAGAATTTATGAACTACCAGCTCATAGATCAAATGAAAGAATATGAACCTGAATTTGATTCTATGTTGTTTCATTTACCATTAGCTGGATCTACATTTAAAAAAGTTTACTACGATGCATTATTAGGAAGAGCTGTTTCTAAATTTGTACCCGCAGATGATTTAGTGGTACCTTACACAGCTACATCTCTTGATGACGCAGAAGCCGTTATTCATATTATTAAAACTTCAGAAAACGATTTAAGAAAACAACAAGTTTCAGGATTTTATAGAGACATAGAATTAACTCCTCCAGGAATGCCTCCACAAGATAAAGTGGAAGAAGCGGAAAGAAAACTGGAAGGAACAACTCGAACCACTAGAAATGAACAGATGTACACTCTCTTTGAGTGTCATGTGAATTTAGACCTAGAAGGTTTTGAAGACCAGAATCCTCAGACGGGTGAACCGTCAGGAATAAAATTACCTTATGTCGTAACAATCGAACAAGGTAGTCAAAAGGTTCTTTCGATAAGAAGGAACTTTGCGCCCAATGATCCATTGAAGAAACGGATCCAATATTTTGTCCACTTTAAATTTCTGCCAGGACTTGGATTCTACGGATTTGGACTCATTCATATGATTGGCGGGTTGAGTAGAACTGCAACGGCTGCTCTCCGCCAATTATTAGATGCGGGAACACTTTCTAATTTACCAGCTGGATTTAAACAGAGAGGGGTACGTGTACAAGACGATGCCCAATCTATTCAACCAGGTGAATGGAGAGATGTGGATGCACCGGGTGGAAACTTAAAAGATTCATTTTATAATTTACCTTATAAAGAACCATCAGCTACTCTATTACAATTGATGGGCATTGTGGTTCAAGCAGGACAGAGATTCGCGGCCATTGCTGATATGCAAGTGGGTGAAGGAAATCAACAAGCTGCTGTAGGAACAACTATTGCTCTTCTTGAAAGAGGATCTAGAGTGATGAGTGCTATACACAAAAGATTGTATGTAGCGATGAAACAAGAATTCAAATTATTAGCGGAAGTTTTTAAAACTTATCTACCACCTGAATATCCATACGATGTAGTAGGGGCTTCAAGATTAGTTAAACAAAAAGATTTTGATGACAGAGTAGATGTATTACCGGTAGCAGATCCAAACATCTTTTCTATGTCTCAAAGAATTAGTATGGCTCAAACTGAATTACAGTTAGCTATGTCTAATCCTCAAATGCATAATTTATATATGGCTTATAGAAAAATGTACGAAGCGATAGGAGTTAAGAATATTGATCAAGTATTACCACCTCCTCCACCACCATTACCAAAAGATCCCGCGATTGAAAATATTGATGCATTAGCTCAGAAACCATTTAATGCATTTCCAGGCCAAGATCACCAAGCTCATATCACTTCACACTTAAATTTCATGGCAACTAATATGGTTAGAAATAATCCGCCAGTGATGGCAGCTTTACAGAAGAACTGTTTAGAACACATTAGCTTAATGGCTCAAGAACAAGTTCAATTAGAGTTTAGAGAAGAAATGCAAATGTTACCTCAGCTTCAACAACAATCTATGGGTAATCCTCAAGCTCAACAGAAGTTTCAACAAATCTCTCAAATGATAGAGGCTAGAAAAGCGGTATTGATTGCAGAGATGACTGAAGAATTTATGAAGGAAGAGAAAGCAATCACATCTCAATTCGATCATGATCCTCTACTTAAACTTAAAGCTAGAGAAGTGGATTTAAGAGCTATGGAGAACCAAAGAAAAGAAATGGAAACTGAAGCTAGAATTAATCTAGATAAAGCTAAGTTGGTTCAAAATAGAGATATAACGGATGATAAATTAGAACAAAATGAAGAATTAGCAGAACTTAGAGCAGATACTGCAATGGCCAAGACAGAAATGACCACTCAGGCGAAGCTCTATACGGACCAAATGAAAAGGAAAGACGTTAAGACCTTGAAAGGTCCTAAAAGGTAGTCTATAACAAGGAGTAATTATGACTAAATTAGAAAAAGCAAGCAAAGCAGTCATCGGTAGAAAAGGAAGTGTTTCCTTAAACAAAACCGATCCTGTCGCAGTGGCTCCTCAAAACTTACACATCGATCCAAAAGGTGCGTCAAGCTTTAGAGGAAAAGGCGTTTATATCGCTCAAGGTGATACGAACGAAATTAAAGGCACTAAGCGAATGCTTAAGGATAAAAAGAAAACCGCAACTTGGTATTAGGAAATTTTGCGCGCGTCGCGCGTATATCCTATATTTTAAAGGAATAATATGGCTTGGTTCGGATTAGCAAAAATGGCTCTTCAAGCGGGAGCTAAAATATACTCAAACAGACAAAGAGCAAAAGTTGCTATGTCTGATGCACAGCTTTTACATGCTGAGCGACAAGCTCGCGGTGAGGAAGCTTACCAGGGCAAACTTTTAGAAGCCCGTCAAAACGACTACAAGGACGAATTCGTTCTTGTGATTATTTCGGCGCCCATCATTGTGTTAATGTGGGCAGTGATGTCAGACGATCCGGCAGCTATGGAAAAAGTAAAACTATTTTTTGAGTACTTCCAATCACTTCCAAGCTGGTTCACGAATTTATGGATCCTTGTCGTAGCGAGTATTTTTGGTATTAAGGGTACACAGATATTTAGAAATGGTGGGAAGAAATAATGTCAAAAATAGGATTGGGAATAGGAATAGCTAAAAAAGGTTTCGGTAAAGCTTTAAAAAAATTCGGCAAAAAGGCAGACAAATGGGCCAACAAAGAATCTCAAAAAATGTTATCTCAAATTGTAAGAGGACAACATTCCCAGTATGATAAGGTTAAGAGAAATAAAGCTTGGGAAAGAACTAAGGGTATTTTAAAATTATCACCTGCGGCAGGAGCTGGAATAGCTACTGCTGATACGGGTAAGAAGAAAAAATAATGCCTTTCGTATCTGAAAAGCAAAGAAAATACATGCATGCTAATCTTCCCGACATTGCAAAGAGATGGGAAAAAGAGTATAGCAAAGGTGGAAAAGTCTTACCGACAAAGGTTGCAATAGCTACCGGTTGTGGTAAGGTGATGGCCAACCGTAGAAAAAAAACTAAATTCTACACATAAGGAGCACTATGAGAAACGACTTTGGAACAAGACCCTACAAATCTAGATTCCCTTACAAAAAAGGTAAATCTGTTTCTAAGAAAAAGAAACAAGGTTACAAAGATAGAGAAGATGAATCTCTAGGTATGAGAACTGGAAAAGAGTCCACTAAGAAACAATCTATGAAAGATCGTAGAGATGAGTCTTATGGAAAATGGGGCAAACGTCCTAATCAAAAAATTAATAAAGCTTAAGGATTAATTATGGCCTATATTACAAAGAAAAAACCTTCTCCCGTAGGAGACAAGCCTAAAGAAGATAAAATAGAAAAACCTACTAGTAAATGGATTCAGAAGAAGGAAAAACCTACTAGTAAATGGATTCAGAAGAAGGAAAAACCTACTAGTAAATGGATTCAGAAGAAGGAAGGTCTTAAGAAGGATAAGAGAAAAACAATGTTTGAATCGTTTCAAGAAAGGGCTTCTGAGGAGCCAAGAAGAAACATGAACATAGGTGGCAGAGCTAACCTATTAGAAGAAATGGGTAGAATTGATGCTAGAAGACATCCTGATGCAGCAGACCGTGCTGAAAAAAGAAGAGTTATTGGAGAATTAAACAGAGGATACAACAAAGGCGGACTTGTTATAAAAGGCAAACCTAAATTAGCTAAAAAGGGCTGGAAGTAGTGTCAAAAATAAAGTTAGCAAAAGAAACAGCTAAAAAAGTGGGAGATGTAGTAGTAAAGAAGTTTGGCTCTCAAAACGTCACTATGAGAGACGCTAAGAAAGCATTTGGGGATGCTATTAAAAAAGGACTTAAGAAAGCTAAGGATAAGATGTATATGTACACTGAAGTTGGTAAGGATGGCAAAACCATTGGAAAAGATGTTTTTAAAGATACGATGACTAGGAAGATTGAAAAGTTTAACAAAGGCGGACTTGTTATAAAAGGCAAACCTAAATTAGCTAAAAAGGGCTGGAAGTAGTGTCAACAAATAAAGTGGTTGTTATTAAAAAAATAAAACCCACTTTAGGTAGAAATTTAACAAAAGAATTTTTAAAAAAAATGAAGATGAAAAAATTTAGAAAGAGAAGATAATGTCTAAAAACTGGATTCAAAAAGTAAATAAATCAATTAAAAAAAGAGGCACTAAAGGAAAGTGTACTCCGATTACAAAACCTGGATGTACTGGCAGAGCTAAAGCTCTAGCTAAGACATTCAAGAAAATGGCTAAGAAAAGAAAAAATATGGCTAACGGTGGAGTTTCAGAACCTTACATTGGAAGTTATGTACATGGAAATTTAGGAGGAACAGAAGTAGCAAACCCGAGTTATGGTAAGTATTATAGCCATCCCGGTTTTAAAATGGGAAAGATTTAATCTTATTTAAGAAAGTAGTATGGATACAGAATCATTAGTTTATAAATTACGAAGAGCCCTTGAGAGAAGAATTCAAGCTCTTTCTATTTCAATCACTTCCGGTGGGGTTGACAATATGGAGACTTATAAGTATATAATAGGTCAGATTAATGCACTGGAATCAGTGCGTCAGGAAATCTCTAACCTGCTAGATGATAAGGAGCCAAATGCAAAAAGAAACATTGTCGATCTCAACACCAAACCAAAAACCTAAAATAGAATTACCAGATAAAAAATTAGTAGGCGTTAAACCGTCTGAACCTAAAGAACCAAAAAAATTAGAACGAGATCAGATTCCACAACCAACAGGTTGGAGAATGATCGTTTTACCATTCAGAATGGATGAGAAAACGGCCGGGGGAGTATTAGTAACTGAAACAACTTTGGAACGCCAACAAGTGGCGTCTCAATGTGGTTTAGTTCTAGCCATGGGACCACAATGCTATAACGATAAAGAACGTTATCCAGAAGGTCCGTGGTGCAAGGTCAACGATTGGGTTGTCTTTGCCCGTTACGCAGGATCGCGTTTACAAATTGAAGGTGGGGAAATTCGTCTTCTTAATGATGACGAAATATTGGCAACCGTGAAAGACCCTAAAAGTCTAATTCACGCATATTAACCATAGGAGGATAAACTATGCCAACAGACAATGCTAAAGAACAACCGGTAGCAGAAAAAGATCAAAAGACGGTTGATATTGATACATCCGGACCAGGAGCCGAAGTTAATGTTCCTGAAGAAAAAGATGAATCAGTTGTGGAGACTCAAGAAAAAGAGCCCACAGTAAAAATAGTAGAAGAAGACAAGAAAGAAGAACCACGAACCACAGAACAAGAACCAGCTAAAGAAGAAACAAAACAAGACGACGAAAAGCTAGCCGAGTACAGTAAAGGTGTTCAATCAAGAATAGCTAAACTAACTCGTAAAATGCGTGAAGCAGAAAGGCAGAGGGATTCAGCCACTGAATACGCAAAAGCTGTCGAAGACCAAAGAAAAGCTGATCAGAGAAAATATTTTAAAATAGACTCTGATTATCAAAAAAGATTTGAAGCCAACATCAAGACTGGAATAGATGCAGCAGAACGAGAACTCGCAGCAGCTATTGAGTCTGGAGATGCTAAAGCTCAAGTCGAAGCTAATAAAAGGATTGCTACACTGGCGTTTGAGAATGCGAAATTGGAGCAAGCTAAAGAAGGTAGAGAAGAAGTAAAACTATCTGATGGTGGTAAATTACCGGATAGTACTCCCAAAGACTTACCAACTAGCCAAAGACAAGATCCTAGAGCCGAAGATTGGGCCTCTAAGAACACTTGGTTTGGACAAAATAGAGCTATGACATTCACAGCTTTTGAAATCCACAAGGATCTAGTTGAAAAAGAAGGATTTGATCCTCAGTCTGATGAGTATTATGCAGAGATCGATAAACGAATACGTGTTGACTTTCCGCATAAATTTGGTAATACTGAACAACATAGAACGACCAAACCCGTTCAGTCGGTGGCTTCAGCAAATAGAAGCGTAAGACCTGGTCGCAAAACTGTGAAACTCACATCTTCACAAGTCGCTATCGCGAAAAAATTAGGTGTGCCACTCGAAGATTACGCAAAACAATTAAAACTCACGAAGGAGGTATAGCGTATGAAAAAACAAGA
>VTLG01015961.1_pt1 | contig 13362 bp, 6 predicted proteins | sample 4694571 | NCBI WGS metagenome assembly VTLG01 (sample SAMN12604809, study PRJNA352737) | marine metagenome | biome: ENVO:00000447; feature: ENVO:00000209|ENVO:00000569|ENVO:01000036; material: ENVO:00002151; isolation source: viral sequences binned using virsorter ... | reverse complement strand
TCGAGCCAGGTGGAACTCAGGTACGTGTAGGTTCAACAGGAACCAATGCATCTGATGCTTATGATGCTGATCTACTAGTGAATGCATTCTATGATGCTGCAGCTGCACTAGACGAGAAAGGAGTTAGCACAGAAGGACGTGTAGGTATTCTTAACCCGCGCCAATACTATGAGCTAATCCAGAAGACTGGTGATAGTGGACTAATCAATAGAGACGAGCAAGGTTCTGCACGTCAGAAAGGAAACGGAGTTGTTGAAATTGCAGGCATTAAGATCTTCAAATCAATGAACATCCCATTCTTCGGACGCTACGGTACTAAGTTTGGAACAGCTTCTGCTACTAACCCAGGTGTTGCCGATCCAGGTAACAAGGGTGACTTCGTAGAAGTTGAAATGGTTGACGAAACTTCAGGTTCTGGAGCCGTTAAGACCGTTAATAACTACGGTGACGGTACTTCAGACTTTGAAAATTCATGTGGTCTTATCTTCCAGAGAGAGGCTGCAGGGGTTGTAGAAGCCATTGGACCTCAAGTACAAACAACTTCTGGGGATGTATCAGTCATCTACCAAGGTGATGTTATTCTCGGACGCCTCGCAATGGGCGCAGACTATCTTAACCCAGCTGCTGCTGTTGAACTGTACGCTGGTACAGCAACTGCACCTGCTTCATTCGGTTAAGGTTAAACTTTTAACCAACATATGGGGAGTCTTCGGGCTCCCTTTTTTTTTTATAGATTTTTATATGGCTACCTCGACAATTGACACCGATACCGAACTATCCGCAGTGAACTCAATTCTGGGTAGCATAGGTCAATCTCCAGTAACAGAATTAAATTATGAGAATCCTGAAGTCTCATTTATTTACAATATTTTAACAGAAGTTAACAAGGACGTACAGAATGAAGGCTGGCATTTTAACACAGAGTATCATATTAAACTTACTCCAGAAGATACAACTAAGTATATCACACTACCTCTTAACACATTACGTTATGATATTCATGATGGTCTCGCACATAAGACAGCGGATGTTGTGGTAAGAAATGGTAGATTATATGATTTAGTAGATCATACAGATGAGTTTGATACAGATATTTATGTTGATGCTGTTACCTTATATGAATTCAAAGATCTACCTAATTGTTTTCAAAGATATATAACGTATAGAGCTGCAGTAAGAGCTGCCACTCAACTTGTATCTAATCCTCAACTAGCTGCTCTATTAAAAGAAGATGAAGCTAAATCAAGAGCTGCATGTATGGAGTACGAATGTGATATGGCTGATCATTCATTCCTTGGACATGAACATGGTACTAGTTATCGCTCCTTTAAACCTTATCAATCACTTAGAAGATAATGTCAAGTGTAACACAAACAATACATAGTTATACAGGAGGAATATCCCAACAACCTGATTCCAAGAAAATACCAGGACAAGTTGTTGAGGCTATAAATGTTTTACCTGATGTAACTCAAGGACTACAAAAAAGACCAGGAGCTGAATTAGTAGCTTCTTTAAGTGATGGTACATTAAATTCTAATTCCACTGGTAGATGGTTCCATTATTATAGAGATGAAAATGAACAATATATAGGACAAGTTATAAGAGATACAGGTAATGCTACTGACGGTGAAGTTAGGATGTGGAAATGTAGTGATGGTTCTGAAAAAACTGTTGCTTTTGCATCTGGACAACAAGGTGCTATAACTGATTATTTAAAACATACTACCGATTCAGATATACAAACTCTAACTCTGAATGACTTTACTTATATAACTAATCGTACTATAGCTACAGGTATGACAACCGAGGTTGAACCACCTAGACCAAATGAAGCTTATATAAACATAAAAAAGGTAGCATATTCTAGACAATATTCTCTTAACCTTTTTGATGATAATACAACTCAAACTGTAACAACAGCAACTAGGATGACTTGTCATCTAATAGCATCTAGTAATAACTATTGTACTGGTGGTAGTATGGTTGTTCGTGGGGCTCGAGAATATCAGTCACGTAACTCACCAAGTAGATGCACTTCAGCAGCAGGTACAGGAGAGGATTCATTAGCACCAAATACTGGAACAGACATTTTTTCAGTAGGTAGTGGAGTTGAATTAACAGACGAAGGTTTATCAGGAAGACATGATTATAAGCTTGCTGTATTTAATACAGATAATCTAAACAATACTGCTAGACGATATACAATAGCAACTAGTGATGTAAATATATCTGCTGATACTATAACTATTACAAATCATGGTAGAGTGACAGGTGATCCTATTTTATATGATGATGTAACTGGTCCAGGTACAGCAATAACTGTCGGTGGTGTAGATTTAAATGAAGAAAATCATTACTTTGTAATTAAAGTAGATGATGATACTATTAAATTAGCTAGTTCTGACGTAGATGCAAATCTTGGTATTGCTTTAGATTTAGATGGTGCTGGTAATAATACCCAAACATTAACTTATGGTCCATCATATCATAGAGATGGTACAGATTGGTACGTCAATGTATATAATCATGGACTCTCAACTGGTGATATTGTAGATTTAAACTTTGAAGGAAGTAGTGATACAGATGGTCAATATACAGTTACAGTACCTGCTGGTAATAGCTCTAGATTTGATATAACAGATCATGCAGGTGGTACTACAACTACACAAAGATTAACATGTACTTATAATAAAGGTGATACAACAATAGATTCTAAAAAAGATTTATATTTTCAAATAACAAATATATCTCAAGCTATACCTCAAGGCGCTGGTAGTAATGTTGTCTATTTTGCACGTTATACTACAACACATGATGTATTATATGGAGGCAGTGGTTGGTTAAAGAATGATTATTTTTATATATGGATGGATGACGGTTTATATCAAATCAATATTACTGAAGTAAGTACAGCTCAAGTACAGGCAAACCTTGGTTTAATACGTCCACAACCTACACCATTTGATACTGATACAACTACTACAGCTGAATTGATTTTAGGTGATATACAGTATGAAATTTTGAACGCAAAAAAATCTGATGGTTCAAATAGTGTATGGTATAATGCATCTTCAGATGTACAAATAATTGGTAATGGTATTTATTTAACTGATGCATCTCCATTTAATGTAACTGCTATTGATGATGAATTATTGAATGTTGTTACTAGTGAGATTCAAAGCTTAGATGATTTACCTCAACAATGTAAACATGGATTTGTTGTTAAAGTAAAGAATAGTGAAGCTAATGAAGATGATTATTATTTAAGATTTGAAGGACAAAATGGTAAGGATGGTAAAGGTAGTTGGGAAGAATGTCCAGCACCTGGTAGATTAGTAGCTTTTGATCCTGCTACAATGCCTGTACAATTAGTAAGGCAAGCTGATGGTAGCTTTGAATTAAGCCAAGTTGCATGGGAGAAATGTCCTGTAGGTAATACTGTAACAGTACCTAAACCTAGTTTTATTTCAACAGTAGCTGGTACAGATGATGATGACGTAACCAAAGATAGATTCATTAATAAGATGCTATTCTGGAGAAACAGATTAGTTATTCTTAGTGAAGAAGATATCATCTTATCTCAACCTGGTGACTTTTTTAATTTTTGGCCAAAATCTTCAATCACATATACAGCTACAGATAATATTGATATATCATGTAGTTCTGAATTCCCTGCTGATGTTTATGATGGTATTCAAACAAACTCAGGTTTAGTATTATTTACAAAAACTAAACAGTTTCTATTAACAACAGATAGTGATGTATTGAGTCCTCAAACTGCTAAGTTAAATGCTATATCTACATATAATTTTAATGAAGCTACTAATCCTATATCATTAGGAACAACAATTGGTTTCTTAGATAACGCTGGGAAGTATTCACGTTTCTGGGAAATGGCTAATATATTACGTGAAGGTGAGCCATCAGTTGTTGACCAAACAAAAGTTGTAAGTAAATTATTTGATAAAGATTTAAATAAAATATCTAATTCTCGTGAGAACTCAGTTATATTCTTTACCAGTAAAGATAAATCAGTTCTTTATGGATTTAGTTACTATGCTTCAAGTACAAAACGTTTACAACAAGCTTGGTTTAAATGGACATTTAGTGGTACAATACAACATCACTGTATATTAGATGATGCGTTATATCTTGTAATCAGGGACGGTGGTAAGGATACAATGCAACGTGTTCCTATTAAAATAGATACTAGCACTTTGTCTATAACAGATGATTTAGATACAACTGATACAACTGATGATATTATATATAGAGTACATCTAGATAATAGTAAAGTTATCACAGCATCTCAATTAGGATATTCAACTACAACTGGTAGAACTGGATTTACTAAACCTGACGGATTCAATAGTACTACAGGACAGCTTGTTGTCTATTGTCATAAAGCAGATTCTACTTCTAGTTCATCACAAGCTGATCAAGATTCAGATCTTATAGGTTCTTATACTACAGCTAGTGTTGTTGGTAATCCTGGAAATTATAATATAGAATGGGATGGTGATTGGACTGGTCATGATATTATTGTAGGTTACTTATTTGATATGGAAGTAGAATTCCCTACTATCTATGCAACCCAAACATCAGGTGATCAAGTCATTTCTCAAACAAATGGATCTTTAGTTGTTCATAGAGTTAAATTAAACTTTGGTGCAAGTGGAATGTATACTACTATCTTAGATAGAATAGGTAAACCACAATACACTGAAACATGGGAACCACCTTTAGCAGATAGTTATAGAGCAAACCAAGTTGGTATTAATGAACAAATAACTCAAACTGTACCAACATATGAGAAGAATAAGAACTTAACTTTAACACTTAAATCAACGCACCCTGCACCCGCTACATTATATTCAATGACATGGGAAGGGGATTTCACCAACGCTTATTATAGAAGTGTCTAAATACATTCACCCACTAACAACAGAGGCAGCTTTTGAGGTTGCCTCTAATTTACTACCAGAAGACCACCGAGAAGTTGAAGAGGGTCATGGACATGATCCTAAGATAATTATACCTTTAGCTGCTCATATGGGGGACTCTGTGTATTTCACCTGTCCTTCAGGAGAATTGACAGGAGTAGCAGGAGTACATGAAGGCGGTCAAATATGGATGCTTTGTACTCCTCATATTTTAAGATATCCAGTAACCTTTGCCAGGGAAGCAAAACGTTATGTAGACAGTAGACAAGAAAAGTTACTTTGGAACATCGTTGATAAACGAAATACAGTTCACCTTAAGTTACTTAGATTCCTAGGGTTCAAATTCTTAAGAGAAATAGAACATGGACCCAACCAATTGACCTTTATCGAATTTTGCCGTGTGTTTAGGAGCACAAGCCAAAGCAGCTAACGAAAATGCTAGGCGACAATATAAATATCAACTGCAAAGACGAGAACAAGAGTGGATGCAAACTCTTTCTCTCACTAAAGTTGAACGTATTCAATACGAACAAGGGCTCAATGCAGCCGATCTTGGGTTAGCTAATGTATATGCTGACATACAAGAGAAACATGGAGATCTTGTAGACCAAGCGATGGCTCAAGATCAAGAAGATTGGAAAGAATTTTTACAAAATAGTAAAGGTGCGAATTTAGCAGCAAGTGGTAGAACTGGTAAATCTATTGATAGAATTAATTCTTTAGATTTAGCAGCGTATTTTAAAGCTGGTTCTGATAGAGCTAATGAATTATCTAAATCAGGTAAAGCATTAAACAGAGCAGGTGCACAAGCAGCAGCTAAAACTAAAGCAAAGAAAATGCAAATGTTTGCTTCACAAGCCTTTATTAAAATGCCTGATATTGCTCCTCCTCCTCCTGTTATGCAAGATGAAGGTGCAGCAACATTTATGGATGCATTAAGTATAGGAACCTCACTACTAGGTATACCTGGAGCAAGTGGTGGTTCAGCTATTCTGAAGGGGCTTAAATTACAATGAACCAATACACATTATTAGAAGGTGGTACAACTTGGTCTGAAGAATTAGATAAGAAAAACCAACGTGCATTAGCACAACGAGATCGTTACAATCAACAAGTTGCACAACAAGGAGAACAATGGGTTGCTGCCCAAGAACAGAAAAGAGATTTATTATTAAAATTAGGGATGGAGCTAGCACCTACTGCTGTAGGACTTGCTCAAGATATAGATGAATCTTTAAAACAAAAAACATTTGATAAACTAAGTTCTTGGAATGTTACAAGTGAGGCAAATAAAATATGGACTAATTATAGAAACGGTGTTATAAAAGATGGACAAGAATTAGAAAGGTTGACAGCGCAAGCGGGGATGACAAATGAAAATATGCAAAAGTTTTTAAAATTATCAGGTAGACAAATATTATATAAACAAGAATTTGTTGCAGATGCATTAAGAACAACTCTATATAAAGATTTACATGAAGATAAAGAATTCCAGCAACTTATAGCTGATAGTGCTGAATTAAATGATGCACAAAGAGCTGCTAATATACAACAGCATATACAAGTAAAGTATATAGAACCTAATGGTATAAGTGATGGGCTTTATAATCGTCTTTTAAAGGATGATGTTAATGAACTTACAAATCATTATAATGGTGAACTTGAACTTAAGAATCTTAAAGTAGAAGGAGCTTCTACAGACTTTGAAAGAACTGAAAGATTTACTAATGCATTACAATCTAAGGCTACAGTATTAGTAGGAGAAACACCTACACCTGCAAGTACTGCTTATATGTTAGAGTTGGCAGAGAATATAGCTAATGGTATACCAAAATTTATTACCACTGCAAATGGAGAGAAAATACCAAACGTCAAATATAATTTTAGACATGAATTTGCAAAATCAAAAGTTACAGGATATGTAAAAGAGTTATTAAAACAAGAGCCTCCAGTTATTTCTCCTGATCAACGAGAGACAATGTTGACTGGATTAATGGAACATAAAGGTTTCAAAAGTCCAAAGAATCCTAATGGTAATGTAGAAGTAAAAGATGGTTTCTTTGATAAAGATACTCTAGCTGAATTACAAGATACTCATGAAGCTGCAATCAAATCTTGGATATCAAAAAGTGATGACGAAAAAGAAGCTGCTAATGAATTAAAAGTTTTCAAAGCTATACAGTATATTGATGGTTTAAAAACTTATAAAGAAAAGAAAAATGCTATAGATACATTTGTAAGAACTAATAAATATTCAAACGATGCACTGAAGGAGAAGCAAGCAGAATTACAGCATCCTGACGCAGAAACTATGGAAGGACAAATTCAGAGACGTATTAAACATGATACTATATCTACTGAATATATGAATAATGTAAAAAAATCTCATCCAGCACTTTATAATCAATATGAACCTATTGTCGCAATGACAAAGAAGGATGCTTGGACAAAGATACCTGACGTTATTAAAAATGGATTGAAAGAACAAATATCTTGGTCTCCAGAGATAGGAGAGTCAGCTGGAGCTGGAGCTGTAGTTAATTGGATAAGTCAACAAGCACGAGATCAAGCTTTCGATAAATTTTTACAATTACCTCCTGAAGCTAGGACACCTTCAGAATTAAGTAGAATTATTGCACAAGAAAATAATCTTTTGATATCTAATTATCAAGCCATGGGTGGCGGTGGTGATGGACAAATCGGAAGTAGTGATCAATTTGCAGCAGGTGATGAGCGCTTACAAGGGTTATTTGCTTACAATTCAGACACTGGACGTTTCCCACATTTTGATAAACTTCTTTTCTTTAAAGATCAAAGTGCTAGAGCAGAAAGAAAGTCTAAACATCAACATATGAGGAGGCGTTATAGCAGACATGGTGTTAAACTTTATACAGAAAAAATAGATGATAATACAACTTATATAACTGATAAACCCACTTTATTACAAATTTCACGTACTGGAGTTATACCGCAAAGTCTTAGAGACTGGGCAGCATTTACACCATCACATACTTTAGAAGAATTATTACAAACACAAGGAGATCTTTTAGATGTTGATTTATCTGAAACTTTAAAAGCACCTTTAACATTAAATGGTTTAGCTAAAGGTGATGCTTATATAACTGCATTGAATCGAAGTAATGGATGGAATGCCTTAACAGCAAATCAAATAAGGAGATTAGAAGAAGCTGGTTTACAAAAAGAATATAGTGATTTAACTTCCGAGAAAGAAGAACTCACAAAGTTTTTAAATACTGAGCAATCAGTAGAACCTGAACAAGGTGAAAAACAACAATTATCAAGGCATCATGAAGACCTTCAAGCAGGTTTAGGAGAATATAATAGTGAACAACTTTATGGACTTATTCGTGAAGCTTTGAAAAATCCAGGAAGTATATCTCAATATTCTCAAGAACTGCAGAATCTAATCAACCGATTTACGCTATAATACAACATGGATGAAGAAAATCAAAAGCCTAGTTTAGAGGAGCTCAGAAAAGAAGTTGAATTGCTAAGGCAACAACGAGATCGGAAAATGTATCCAGTAGCAACTGAAGCTCCTACTGAAACTGAGGTAGTAGAACCTGAAGTATCTACGGATGCTCCAGAAAATACTAAAGGTAAATTTGATCACATTGAACCTGGTGATTATATCCCAGGTACAGGCATGAGAAAGCCAAGACCAGGTGTCCAAGGTTTTGCTCAGGATTTAGGTAGAGATCTTTATGAAGGTGCTGCCCCTATAGTAGGAGTATCTGATACAATTATAGATGCTATAAACTTTGCTTCAGCAGGTGATCAATGGGATATCCCTAAACTACCTACATATGAAGATAAAGCTGCCCAAGCTGTTAGAAATCTATCAGGACTTGTTATTCCTTCTTTAGGTTTAAGAAGTATGCTCACAAATACTGCAGCTAAAATACATGCATCTGGTAAAGCAGGACCATGGTTACAGAAATTAGGTAATAGAACATCTTTTGAAAACTTCTCTAAATTCGGTCTTGATGTATTCTCTGGTGGTCTTGTAGATTACGTCGCAGAACAAAATGAAAAAGATGATAACTTCTTAGGTACTTTAAAGAAGTATTGGCCAAAAACATATCAATGGATACCTGATAGATATGCTACAACAGATGCTGATTCACCTGATGTTAAACGGATGAAAAACGTTAATGAAGGTGCTATTTTTGCTGTATTAGCTAGTGTTGTAGAAGGTGTTGCATACATAACTCAAAGCCAAAGAAGTTTAAGAAATGTTGCTCAATTTAATCCTGATAAGATTAATAGTCTAGTTAAAGATGAATTTACAGATATCAAGTTTTCTGATAGTCCTGTAGAAGATGTTACATTAAGAAATGTAGCTAGGAAACAACGTGACTTAGATGATCTAAATGAATATTTTTTAAATCAAGGTGTATCTGAAAATAAGATACCTGGTTTAAATGATATGTGGGATGATAAAGAAACATTAATTCGTACTAAAGATCAAGATGGTATTATAGGTGCAGCTGTAGACCAAGCACAAATTGCTAATAATATTGATAGTTCTTATGGGCGTATAGGTAATATTATATCTGAACGTGCTAGATTAGAAGGATTAGAACTTGGTAATTTACAGCAACGTACACTTGTAGGTAATTTAGTACAAGAATTGAAAGATGCTGGTAGATACAGTAAGAAGTTAAATTCAGGAAGGATCATCAGTGAAAAAATGATTGATGAATCTGGTAAAGATTTAGCTGCATATGTATTGAATCCTAATGTAGATAAAGATGATTTACTTAAAATCTTTGACGAATTTAATAAATCAATAGATGACTCACCTATTAAACTTGGTGGTAAAAAAGGTATTAATAGTGCTGTTAAACAATTAAAAACTCAATTAGCAGACTTAGATACTCAAAAAGCTAGAGCTTATCTATTAACTTCTGAAGCTGGTCAGGTATCTGATATGGCAGAAGGTATTCGTTTAATGGATGATCCAGTTGCTTTTCAAAGAGCTTCAGATCATTTAATTAATAGATTAGAAGTATTAATGGTTGAAAAAGAATTAGCAGGATTTGAAGCTAATTCATTGATCACAAATATGAATGCATGGAAAGCTGCAAAAGAAACTGGCGATAAAGCTATAATGGAAGAAGCAGCTAAAACTATTGTTGATAATAATAATGCTAGATTATTTGAAATCGTACCAAAAGTTAAAGAATATACAACCACTTTAAAAGGATTAGCTAAAGAACAACCTGAATTTATAAAGCCACTTATTTTAGCTTCTGAAATGGCTGATGGTGATGTTAATTCTATGTATTCTTTACATAAATACGCACAAAATAAACTTGGAGTATTTAGTAAAGTATTTAGAGATCGGAACCCAGAAGTACCTTCAATTATAAATCAAGCATGGATTGGAACTTATTTCAACTCTATGCTATCTGCTATAGGTACACCTATGAGAGCAGGGCTAGGTAACGCTACTGGTTTATTTGGTAGAGGATTGGCTAATATATGGGGTGCTGTAAGTGAAGGGGATTTAGGAAGAGCACGTAAAGCTTATATAGCTCATGTAGCTTTAGATGATACCTTACTCAAAGCTAATCAGCATTTAAAATTAACTTGGAAAAAGGCATCAACAAATCCTACAGAATCAGTAGCAATTACTCGTGGAGATGTTCAAGTTAAGCAAGAGCAATCCTTAGAAGCATTAGGAGCTTATGCGGAAGCTGCAGAACAAAACGGTGAGTATGGGGTAACACGTTTATTACAAGTCTATGATGATCTAGATGCTATGCAAACTGATCCTGTCTTAAGGTTTGGTCCTAACTCTATGTCAGCTTTAGACGGTTTTTCAAAGTCTGTAACTGCTAGTACTCAAGCTAAATATTTAGCTATGGAGAAACTAGAAGATGCAGGATTACCTTTTACTAAAGAGAATTTACAAAAAGCATCTAATGAAATTTATGAAAGTTTTAGAGATACAGATGGTTTATTAAATGAGCAGACAATTAATTCAATTAATAGTGAAATAGCTCTAAATGCTGATTCACCTTTAGTAGATAGCCTAAATAATCTAATTAAAGAAACACCTGTTCTCAGATCAGTTCTAACTTTCCCTAGAACTACAGCAAATGTTATTGAGACATTTGGTAGATGGAGTCCTGCAGGAGTACTATCAAAAGATTTTGAAGATTTATGGGGTAAACATAATTTAGGTGCTAACCAGTTTCTTGGAATAGGTAAACGATCAGAAGACTCATTTAAACCTGAAGAGATTAAAGACATCTTACAACGGAAAGGTAGATCAATAGATGGTAACTACATGGAAGAGTTTAGAAGACTTAGATATGAAGTTAAAGGTAAAGCTGCTATAGGATTCTGGGCTACCAATCTTATTATTGGAGCTGCAATTTCTGATAGATGTACAGGTAATGGTCATTATGATAAAGCTAGGCAACGTGTAAGAGTAGCTAATAAATGGAAACCAAGAGTATGTAAAGTACCAGGTACAAATAAACAAGTCAGTTATGAATGGATGGGTCCGATAGGTGATTGGATGTCTCTTGTAATTGATGTTGTTGATAATTTTGATACATTAAGCACAAGTGCTATCGAAGATATATTACCTAAAGCTGCATGGATATTTGCATCAGCATTTACAAATAGAGGTAATTTAGCTGCATTAGAACCTTTACATGATATAGCACAAGGTAATGGAAATGCTGCAATAAGGTTCGCTTCTTCATTTGGTAATAATGCATTACCTTTAGGTGGTTTAAGAAATGAAATAGGTAGAACATTAAATCCTCAATTAAGAATTCTTAAATCAGAATTTAATGATCATATGCGTAATAGAAATGCTTGGTTAGATACATTTGATCCTAGTAATAAACTAGCTGGTATGTATAGCCCTGTAGAAGGGACTCCTATTGGTGTAGAAGAAGATGTATTAACTAGAATGTGGAATTTAAACCGTGTTATTAAAGTTAGTTCCGCACCAAGTCCAGAAGAGCAGTTCTTAATTGATATCGAATTTAATAGTAATCCTTCTATGAGAACTAGTCGTGGAGGTGTTATATTAGAACCAGATGAAATATCTGCAATTCAAAGTCTTATGGGACAACAGAAACATTATAAAAAATCTTTACAACGTTTAAAACGAAAAGCTGAAAGTTTTACATATACAGATAATAATGGTAAAGAAATAAAAGGCTTTGTAAATATCATTAAAGCTCAAAGACGTGGTTTTGTTTCTTCAACATATCTAAATACTACTAAATATAAAAGATTATTTGCTGAAATAACAACAGCTTATAATCGTGCGAAATCTAAAGCTGAAGCTGCATTACCATTAGAAATGAAGCAATCTATAAGAAGACGTGAATTAGAACAATTACGTTTACGGAAACAGAATGAGTATGGTAAAATTGATGATATTCTACAAGAACAATACCCTCAATCTAAAGTAAATGAGGTTTTAAGTCTAACAAAATAACCACCCGCCATAACTAATAACAATACAAACATGGCACAAACTTATACAGAGAATGGTGGGGGCGCTCCTGATGGGAGTACTACAACCTTCACTTATTCTTTTGAGACAATTGAAGAAACCAATGAGACAGCTAAGACAAACTCAGAGGTTAAAGTTGCTTTAAATGGAGTAACACAAAATTCAAATAGATACGATGTTATTAAAAGCACTTCGTCAATCCAATTCCATAATACAAATGGTGTGGATTCTACAGTACAGGCGGCAAGTGGTGCTCCACTAACTGGAGTTAAAGTAAGAGTATATAGAGATACTAAGGTAACTTCACCTGGCGATAAAAGACATGTATTCCAAGCTGGATCAGCTATTAAAGCTAATGCTTTGAATGATATGTATGAGCATACCTTATTTGCACTTAATGAAGAAAGAGAGCAAACTATATTCAGTGAAGATATAGAAGACGGTGCTGTTATCCGATCCAAGATAGGAGCTGATGCTGTAGACGGAACTAAGATAGCCGATGATTCTCTCGATTCTGAGCATTATGTTGATGGTTCTGTTGACCTTGCTCACTTATCTGCAAACTCAGTAGATTCATCTAAGATAGTTGATGGATCAATTGTTAATGCAGATATTAATGCGACTGCAGGTATAGAGATTTCTAAATTTGAAGATGTAAACAGTTCGAAAATTATAGTTGGTAATGGATCTAATCGACCAACTGCGGTTGATATGTCTGGTGATGTCACTATAGATAATTCTGGTGCTACAACCATTCAAGCTGATGCTGTACAGATCGGAAACATCTCAGATACAGAAACTACTCTTACTGCTAACAGTGATGCAAAGATTCCTACATCTAAAGCAGTAGCAGATCACGTTGTTGATGTTGTTAACTCAGTTGGTGGTTTTGTTATTGTTGCTGAT
>VTLG01013584.1_pt1 | contig 13364 bp, 4 predicted proteins | sample 4694571 | NCBI WGS metagenome assembly VTLG01 (sample SAMN12604809, study PRJNA352737) | marine metagenome | biome: ENVO:00000447; feature: ENVO:00000209|ENVO:00000569|ENVO:01000036; material: ENVO:00002151; isolation source: viral sequences binned using virsorter ... | reverse complement strand
ATAAGCAGTACCGGCTCCAGCATTATTCAGAAGAGCTACATAGCTATTATCACCATTGTCTATCTGTAATTGACCTGTTGCCTTTGAACCTTGTGCTATTGTTTCGAAATGTTTAGCACCATCGTAATAAAGTTCTACTGAACCATCTGCTGTACCTTTGAACATATGTTCAGTGGTTGCAACATTCATAAGCGAAACCATACTTCCGCCTATAGCTAAACCACCACCACCACTTTCTGTTATATAAGAATGGGTATTAGAGTCATGCCATATTTTTAATTCATCGCTATCACCAAAGACACCTTTAACACCATCACCAGACTTCCAACCAGTACTAGTTGTTTCAAACTTCTTACTGTTATCATAAAAGATTTCTACGGCGCCATCAGGGTTACAACGTACAGACTCTTCGTCAATTTTAGCTCTTAAATAAGCTATTGCACCATCTGCTTCTATAACTAAAGCTCTGCTATTGTCACTTTGGATTCTATTCCAAGTACCATCATGCCAGATAGATAGATCCGAACTATCTCCAAATTTAACTTTATGACTATCATCTAAACTAATCTCAAATGAGTTAGTATCTAAATCACCACCTAACTGAGGTGAAGTATCTTCGACAAGATTTGATATACCTCCTCCTCCTCCACTTACTGTCGTGAAAGATAGAGTTCCTGATCCGTTTGTAGTTAGTACTTGACCATTACTTCCGTCGGATGTAGGATAGGTAAGACCACCAGCTATGATGCCTCCAGTTACGGTGACTCCAGCTGAGGTTGTTTCAAATTTCTTAGAATTATTATGATATAGATCTATTGAACCACCAGCAGTTGCTTCAAATAAAGTATGACTTCCATCCACATTGGTGAGGTGAACAACACTACCACGAATACCAGTAGTTGCTTGGGATTCAATAATTAAATTCTGACTGGCATTTACATTGTTAATCCATGAATGAGATCCATCATGGTAGATTTGTAGATCATCACTAGTTCCAAGTAATAAGGCTCCATTATCTTGAAGATCGATGTTATTATTACCATCCATCTCCAATTGACCAAAGCAGTGAGTACCGCTTGATGTAGTTTGGAACTTCTTAGTTCCATTATGATAAAGTTCTACAGCACCATTTACGTTACTAAATAAAGCTTTCTCTTCAGAATTATCTGAATGTCGATGTGTTAATTCAATATGAGATTGACTTTGTAAGTAGAGAGTGCCTCCAGTATTACGTAGTACTGAATTGGTTCCATCATGGAAGATTTTTAGATCTTCACCATCTCCAAAAGCTGCTTCAACACTATCTTCAAATCTCAGTCGATTATTAGAAGCATTCCATACAACATCCTTACCAGCATTACTGCTATTATCTAATTTAAAATCATTAGTACAAATCCAGTTACCAGTTAAAGTACCTCCACCTGAACTTGTCTCAAACTTCTTAACGTTATCATACCGTATTTCTACTGCTCCATTTTCAGTAGCTTTTAAATAAGTTTCAGTATCATTTGAGTTATTTAACCAAAGAGTATCGGTATTAAGAACTAAAGCTCCTGTACCAGTATCTTTAATAAAGCTATGAGAACCACTATGGAAGATTTCTAAATCATTACCTGTTCCGAACCGAGCTTTAACATTATCGTTAAAGTCTACACCTGTAGCACCGCCTACTCCAGGAGCAGGAGTTTCAAAAGCTGGAGGTGATCCAGCTCCTGTTGATGTTAATACCTGTCCATCTGTGCCTGGTCCTACTACAGTTGGAGCACCATTAGCATCCCAGGTAATGATTTTCCCATCAGTACCAGCTGCTAACATAGCTATATCAACTGCACCAGCTGATATAACTGTAGCTCCATCTGCTGTAGATGTTACATCTCCACTATGATTAGGGTGTACATAGTTATTAGCAGAAGTTGCTATACCATCTAGTTTAGTCTTATCTGCAGCTGACATTGATCCAGCTGCACTGGTAGTAGAAGCTGCTAACTTACTACCTGTAATAGCTGCGCTACTTGATATATCACCATCAACAATACTACCATCAACGATCATAGCTGATGTTACTGTATTATTACTTGGAGTACCTATATTTACTGAGGCTCCGACGGTGATGATAAAATAATCGCTACCAGAAGCAGGAGCGGCACTGAACAGAATAGAACTACCATCAATAGCAAATCCTTCTGCGGGTTGGCTTGTTCCAGCAGTAGGTTTCTGAATGACTCCATTGACGCTAACAAGATGTTGTTCTGCAACTGTGCCTGGGTTACTGAGTACAAATCTATAAGCTGATCCATTAAATGTTGCACTATTACCACCTGTACCACTATATGAAGATATAGTATTTATAAAATAATTACCAACTGATTGAACTTCATCCCATGAACTACCTGTTGCATTATACACCAACATCTTATCTGTTGAGGTATTAAAGAACAAGTCTCCATCATCTAAGGATGAAGTTGGGTTTGAAGCTCCTACTCTATATCTGTTATTAAAATCATCAACAGCTGTTTTAGCATCAGCCACATCGGAAGGTGCTAAAGTTTCTCTATGGAAACTATAAGTATGTAATGTACTTGTCGTCTCTACTAATATACCTTTACCAGCTTCAATAGTATCATTGTTAGCCATACCGTTAATAGTAACAGTATTGCCTGATCCAGCACCATTAGCAATAGTTGCTACACCACTTCCATTAGAAGTAAGATCACTGGCTAGAGCTTTAACACTAACAATAGTACCTGCATCATCTTCAGGGTCTGGGTTAGTAGCTGGGAAACTTGTTTCATTAGGAATAGGTCTAAAACCACCTACATCTGTTACTAAATCAATGATCCTTTCATTAACAGCTTGAGCTGAAGGTAATTGAGAATCAGTCGCATTAGAGGCTATACTTGTTACTATACTCTTACCATCTAACAAGTTAAGTTCTGCTGTACTAGATGTTACACCGTCTAATATATTCAGTTCTGAAGTATTAGCTGTAATACCATCCAGAACACTTAACTCTGTACCTACAGCAGTACAGTTGTCCATCATATTCAGCTCTGTTGTAGAAGCTGTTATACCATCTAGGACGTTTAGTTCAGCTGCAGTTGCTGTGATAGCATCAACTAGAGTTTTATTAGCATCAGTAAAAGCATTTGTATTACTATTAGCTTCATAAGCAGTTTTAATCTCTGCATTAGTTTGATCAGCTGTAGCACCATCTTCTACGTTAATCATTGTACGTAGAGCTGCTGGTGCTATCTCTTCTACAATTCCAGCACCAGATGAATCTCTACCTAATACTCTATCAGTTGCTGATACATTCTGCATCTTAGCGTATGTAACAGCATCATTAGCTATAGTAGTAGCGCCATCACCAGATGAAGTTACATCACCGCTATGATTAGGGTGTGTGTAGTTATTTGCACTAGTTGCTATATTATTTAGCTTAGTATGATCAGCATCAGTAAATACGTTACTGTCACTAGCTGCCTCTACAGCAGCTCTAATTTCAGCATTGGTTTGATCGGCTGTAGCGCTAGCTTCAATGGCATTCAGCTTGCTGTGATCGGCATCTGTGAAGACATTAGAATCACTAGCTGCTTCTACCGCTGCACGTATCTCAGCATTAGTTTGATCAGCTGTAGCTCCTGATTCAATATTATCTAATTTAGCACCATCAGTTGCTACGTCTCTACCATCTACAGTACCAGAAACAGCTATGTTTCCAGTTACAGTTGTCGCTCCAGCTGCAAGAGTACCACTTGTTGATACAGCTTGTGATCCAAAATTAGGGTTGATTTTAGTACCTGCTATTGCAGCACTTGAATTAACATCAGCATTAACGATACTATCATCAATTATATTAGCTGATGCAACTGAGTCGTTAGCTAGTTCACTAGCTCCAACAGAGTCAGCTGCTAATTGAGCTGCTCCAATTGTAGCATTTGATATTTTAGCTCCTGTAATAGCTAAATCTGTTATATCATCTGTTTGTATTTTATCTTGCCTAGAGAATAATACATGCTCTAGGCTGCTATTTAAATCTGAAGCACGTATAGTAGATCCAGAAGCAAAGATTGCTTTAGCACTATCTACGTTTGTTGCTCTATATACTTTTACATTGGCAGTACCGCTTGCTGGTGCTGTTGTAAATTTAATTGTTGTTGCTGTTAAGAATTCATAGTCATTAGCTGCACTAGCTGTTTTCTGAGTTAGTACAGTGCCTACGGGGTGTTCAACCTTAACGTCCGATTCTTTTGTATATGGAAAGGTAAAAGCAAAGTTTGTCTGACTACCTGTTCCATTATAATATTGTTCAGTTGTTAAAGAGGTTGCCATGTTTCAATTATGGGGTATATTCTTTTAAAGTAAAGTATGAGTAACCACCGCTTGTATTTACTTGAAGTGTTCCATTAATTTCTTTTAATTGAACTTTAAATGTCTTTGCAGTTGTATTTGAATTAGTATACTCTTCGTAGAAATTCCATTTAGTCTTTAAGTATGCTCCATAGGAAGAGTTACCACCCCATTGATGACTAGCACCTGTACTAAATACTTGTGCTTCAGCAACTACTGATGCAGATCCTCCACTTGGAGTTACAGTAAATTGTTGTTCAAAAGAAGACCACTCAAGACTACTAGTTTGGTCTTGTGCTCTTGCATTTAAACACAAATGAGCTTCTAATACAATTATTGAACTACTGAGTGTCGGTGTATATGTTATTGATAAATCTGTAACATCTGAAAATGAAGTATTAAAGTCCATTTGTGAACCTGTATACTTTACAGTTTTAAATCCACGTAATGGTCCTGCTTCTGATTCAGAAGCCCAAGTTAAACCACCAGTATTTCCTGATTGTTTTTGGAGGAATTGACCATTAGAACCAGCATTACTAATCTTTAATTTAGCTTCTGAGATAGCATCACTTGCTACCATATCTTCAGCTACTTGTACTTCTTGTACTTCACCTGTAGATGCTCTACCTAATACTCTATTAGCAGTTCCGATGTCTTGTATTTTAGCATATGTAACAGCATCGTTTGCTATCATATCTGTTGCTACTTGTACTTCCTGAACCTCACCTGCTGAAGCTCTACCTAGTACTCTATTAGCAGTAACTATATCTTGTATTTTAGCATAAGTAACTTGATCATTTGCTATGTGTTGAGTATCAATACTTAGATCAGTATAATGCTCAGAGTTGATAGCATCGTCAGCTATTTTAGATCCAGTAACTGCATCATTAACTATAGTCCAATCATTTGCACTATGTACTTCTATATCATTTTTCTGACTTGCAGTCAAAGCTAAGCCAGTACCAGAGGGTGTGGTACTAGCTTGTTCGAATTCTTGTGCAGCATATAGAAATTGTTTTGCTAGAGTATTTAGATCTGAAGCACGTATTGAAGCTCCTGCTTGGAAAACAGCATTTGTTTTTTCAATATATGTATCTCTAAAGATTAAAACTGCTTTAGTATTAGCTGGAGCTGTAGTAAAAGTAAGTACAGTACCAGAGACACTATAATCAGAAGTACTTTGAGTTACATTATCAACTCTAACTTTAACATCTCTTGTCTCTAAAAAAGGGAAGGTGATTTGAAAGTCCGTAGTAGAACCATCACCTGTATAACTTGATTCGGTTGTGTATGGCATGGTTATCTAGTAGGGACTAAAGGTAATTCGTTTATGTTACCAGCTTTTTGGTTGTAATCAGAGTTTATCTTTTCATACTCACGTTGTCTGATACCAGATCTCATTGGTTCATCTAAATTATCTTCAGCTAATTGTTTACTTTGAGCATAGGCTTGTGTTAACCTATTATAAATATTAGCATATTTAGCAGTATCTAATACTTCTGATGAAATAAAACCTCTTCTTTGAGCACGTATGATATTAACAAAACCTTTGTACACCGTACCATCAGGTCCAGTATAAGTTAATCTGTTAGCATCTTTCATTATTTCACGTATTTTCTCTTGATAAACACCCATCTCACCTATTTTACTATTAATGGCTTTGATTTCATGAGCCTCAAGTAGTACTCCTCTTTGACTCATTCTCATAGCAGGGGAGCTGTTAAATTCAATATCAATAAGGAATTGTCTTTCTTTACTGGGTTGATCATGAAATTCTATTGGTCCTAAATTCACTATTCTTTGGAACCAATTCTCTTGAAAACCTACTGGTTTACCATCAATAGGATCAACTAAAGGTGGTAGAGCTCTACTAGGATCTACTGCATCTAAGAAAGCATTTCTATTTCTAAGTAATTCATTCAACTCACCTCGTATCTGACGTAATCCAGGGTATAATAGTTTACCAAATTCATTACGTAAGCTACCTAAAGGCACTAAATTATTACCAAAACTGGATGCAAATCTCATTGCAGCAGCACCGTTACCTTGTAGTACATCATGTAAAGGTTCTAGTTGAGAAAGGATAGATCTATTAGTAATAGAAGAACCAAGAACAAACATTAATTTCTTATATAAATCTTCTTGCATACCTGATGTTAAACTATCAGCATTATCAACTACATCAATAGTAAGAGCTAACCAATCACCTATTGGACCCATCCACTCATAACTCATTACCTTATCAGTACCAGGTACTCTACAAGTCTTAGGCTTCCAACCACTACGTAATCTCATACGTTGCCTAGCTTTATCGTAATGACCTGTACCAGTACATCTATCATTAGTAGCTGCAAAACCAGCTGCTGTAACAAATAAACTACCTATAGCAGCTTTACCTTTAGTTTCATAACGAAGTCTTGTAAATGTTTCATTAGCAAATTCATCTATTGGCCTACCTTTACTACGTAAAAAATCTATGATTTCTTCTTGAGTAAAGTCAGACATCTGCTTACGTCCTAATGGACCCCATAATTTCTGATAATCAGCAGATAATATACCAGCTGGACTCCACTTACCAAACGTATCTATAACATTTGCAGTTGTACGAGGGAACCAAATGAATGATCTAGCAGCAGGGAATCGTCTAAGAAAATTATTAAAACCATCTACTACAGGTGAATCAGCATTTAAAGCTATTTCACTTGTAATATTATCTATAGCTTCATTAGAAATCATACCGTTTTTATCAAACCAATTACTATATATTTCTTCAGATAATTGATTTAATTTCTGATCAGTAATTTCTTCACCAGATTGAATAAGTTTATTAAGTGCATTATATTTAGCTTCTGTATTAGCTACAACTGATTTTGAAAACCCATCAAGTGCTGTCATGGAGTTACCCCCAAATCTCAGCATAGGATCCATAGATAAAGCATCTAAATCTTCGTAAACTTTCAGAAGCATTAGAGCACCATCTTCACCTTTTTCAGAAGCAGCGTCAGCATAAGCTCTTAAAGCAGATAACCCTTTTTCTTCTTTAATAGCTATATCACCACGCATTACATAACTAACTTCTTTAGGATTAGTTGATGCTTTTCTAAAGACCAATCTCATATGATCCATAGCTTTTTGTAAGGTATCATCTAATGCAAAATGAGCTATCATACCTTGTTTCGCTCTTATTAAATCACCTTCAAGCACAGCACCTCCTACAGTAGCAGCGCCTCTACCAAGTAAACCTGTTAAGTTACCAGCCCCAGCACGCATGGGAGTACCAATTGCTGATAAAGCCGAGTTAAATATATTACTCCACCAAGCCTTGTTAATAATTGAAGGTACATCAGGATTGCCATCATAAATTGCTTTCTTAAATACACCTAAATTATTTTGTGCCCATTGGTGTAATTTATACATTGAGTCTACATTACCATCAGTCAATTCATTAGCTAGTAAGAAAGGTCTCAGGAATTGAGGGTTTTCTCTAGCTATCTCTTTAAGAGTTTCAGACCACGCTTTAGCTTTAGGGATAATCTCAGCTAAAGCAGCACCTTTTTCAGCAAGTATAGTATCAGCCGCAGCTGACATTACATTGGCGTCGCCTGTTTCTACAGCAGTCTTCCAAGTACTCATGTTAGCTAACATAGAACCAGCTTCAAAATTAGCTAATCCTTTTTCAACTTGAAGCACTTCCAATCTATTTGCCATAAGATCGACAGTACGTAGTAAAACTGCATTATCTTCCATTAATCTAGCACCTTCAGAAAAGTCAGCTACTTGACCTGCTTCTGCATGTACTAAATAAGCTCTAGCTTTATGGACATCAAGATCTAACATCTGATCTTTTAAAGCTCGAACAGCTTTATTAATACCTTTTTTACCTGCTATTCTAATTGGTGATCCGTCTACTGCTCTTTTAAATTCATCTAATACACCGATTATATCGTCTGGTGAAACTCTTGGATTTAGTAAAGTGGCTGCTATAACATCACTAGCTTCTTTCATAAGCTTTGAGCCAAGCACTTTTCCAGATCTAAGTGTCTTAGTAAAACTTCCTGGAGGGGCTTTTTTTATTGCATTAGTGATTTCTTGAACAAGTGTTCCTTGAGATAAATTCTCTAACTTTATACCAATTAACCTCGCTCTTTCACTTACTACATTACCAATCCTACCCCATCCAGAATCTGTATCCATAAATCTAGATCCATAAATTTGAGCATTATCAGCAATCATACCTGGTACACCGTCTGCATCTACAGTACGTACTAAGGTGTCAGTCTCATTTAATAATGACCAATCAATAGGTGGTTGACCTTCTGATAAATAGAATTCATTAATCTCATTTAATGTATCTTCCTTTCTTTTATAATCTATAAGAGCTTGATTTTCTAGTGGTTTATCAGAAGCTTTTATAGTTGCATATGGATCTGTAGTTAATTCTGTAAGAGCTTTACTACTTCCTTTAGTTGATGTAAATCTAGCAGTGTTTTTAAGGCTTCTACCACCTTTTATTAAATAAGCAAACCCTTCTATTATACTACCTAATAAACCAAAAATAGCACCTTCATTAACGTTCTTAGCACGTTTATCACCTGCTGAATCATCTTTTTTTGCAGCTATACTTTCTGGTATCCATTGGAATGTTTTAGGCCAAAAATCTTTTAACACACCTGCAAGGTTTTGATCTTCTTTACTTTGTTGAGCTACATAGTCTACAAAAGCAGCAGTACCTATATCAGCACCACCTCTAGCAAAGAACTCAAACGATGGCCTATTTCCTAATTTCTGTAACCAAGGAGCGGCTATACCTGCTTGGTGTGTTTTACTACCTAGTTGTAATAACTTAGCTCTTAAACCTAATGAAGGTAAAATAAGCCCTGATATATTACGAAGAGCTTGGTAAGTATTATTTTCATAAGAAGGTAGTTTAGGTAAACCGTCTCCAGGTATTGCATCTTCAGGATCAGCTAACCAATTAAAAGTATCTATAATAGTATCAGATACTCCAAGCATGGGAGCTAGTCCGTGGTACACATTACGTGCTGTACCTTCAGCTATGTCCTGTAAAAACCCTACGGTACCAGGTCTTTGAGGATCACGACCTGCGTCTATACGATCCTGGTACACTTTATCCATACTACGAATTCCTTCCGTAGTTTGTCCTTCCGTAGAAGGTTGTTGCACTTGCACAGGTTGTTGAGGGGCAACCGTAGTTACTCCTCCATCTGGCTGTGTCAACTGTTCTTGACTTTCTATAAGATCCTCTAAATCTTCAGTAGACATAGAATTAAAGTCAAGTGGTTCGTTTTCCATAATTATTATTTAGGTTGTGTATTGAACCAATCTAAGAATTCTTGATAATTTGTACTTGTCAGTAATTCTCCTTTATGGTTTATTCTTCTGCCTTGATCATCTGTATATTTAGCTTTAGGTACACCATCTGGGTAAAGATCTGAACCTCTTCGACCAGGATCATTTTGTCCTAAATCTGGAACAGTACTCGGCATAATTGGTTCAGTATTAAATTCTAGGTTTTGTGAACCTTCTTGATTATCAAATTCTATTTCTGGTATATCTTCTAAATTTAAAGTTGGTTCTACAATAGGTTCATTCCCTTCGTTAAATGCATTACTCTGAGCTTTACGTAATTGTAGTGCTTCTTTAGCTGCCGTCAATTCCCCTTCTGTAAGTTGGCGTGGAGCACCGAAATTATTAAAAGCTTTTTCAAGTGCTATCATTTGATTCCAAAGTTTTGGATCCATACCGTGTAAACCTAAAGCTTTATACTTAGCTACAATAGTAGGATCTCCTTTACTTTCAAGAAACTCTAATACTTTTAAATCATGAGTAGGTAGATTATCAAGCAAGTTTTTTAATTTAAAAGAATCTACAATAAACTTATCCTCTTTATTTGGACTAGCAATTAACGCTTCTAATTGTGAACGTACTACTTCGCTAGGTGGTACACCTAATAGTTCTGAGACAATTAAAATATCTTTAGGCCAAGTTACTTTATTTGTATCCTCATTCCAATTATGCTTAGCTAAAGCAACTAACTCTTCAGTTTGCAATGCACTACCTTTTTGATTTAAAAACTCTCCTTTAGTTTTAGCTCCTGACTCCTGCCAGTTATTCCAAAGACGATTAAAAGTAAAACCATGGTCACTACCTGTATTAAGTTCCCGTTCTGCTTTCCTTTGAACCATTAAAGCAGGGTAGTTACCTGACGAATCAGGAGTTAATATACCACGTCTTGCACCACCAGTCTCCATATTTTCTCTAAAACCTAACTGTTGTAATTTCTCTTCTAATCTTAGATCAACACGTGCAGAAATTGTTTTATCATTTAAAGTGTTATTCTGTTTCGCAGTTAGGTATTCATCAAACCAAATTCTATCTCTTAGTTGTGAGATTAAACTGTGAGCTACTTCCATCCTTGGAGGGATTTTATCTTCTGGACCTAAGTTTAATTCGTTTCTTTCATTAAGTAAATTTTTCGCTTGATCATCTGAATTATCACCTTTCTCTTCATTTACTACTTGCCTGAGATTTTTATATGCTTCGTAGTCTTGTTGTGTCGAAGTTTTTATACCATTATTATTAGTATTATTAATCACACCTTCAATCTGACTAAGTCTACCACTAAGCAAAGCATTATTAGCATTCGTCTGCTCCAATTCAACCGTATCTTGACTTTGAGGTTTTAAGTTTATACCTATAAGTTGTTTATAGTAAGTGTTATTAGGATCACCACCTCTTGATAGATAAGTATTAGCTGCTAAATCCCGGTTCACATCACTTAATTCTCCAGTCTTTGCTTTCTGTAGAGCAATCGCCAGATCATTATTCGTCTGTGCGTCCGCTTCTGCAGCTCTATATTTCAGCCCTGTGTTCCATGCAGTCATTAATTGCTTATAATTCTCTCCTTTTTTATCAAAGAAAGCTTGTTGTAATGTATTACCACCAGGTAATTCACTAATGTTACTGCCTAAAAGTTCTGGAATATTTACATTTTCAGTTATTGCTAATTCAGATAACCAACTAACTACTCGATCTTTAGATTTCTGCATAGCAGTTTTACCATTAAGAGTCCCTGTAGGATCATCCTCAAAATCTAAAGAACCTTTTACTATTTCATAACTTACAAACCTTGCAAAATTACCTCTACCTTCTCCGTCAACACCACCTTGAGTACTAAAAACCTTACCTTTTTCTTTGAAATTAGCAGCAGCTTCACTAGTAAAAGCAGTAGATTGAAAGGCTCTGTTTACACCTTGTCTTGAATCAGACGCTCTATTCAGTTCCTTCAGAATGGTAGAACCTACCATACCATCACTAAACCCATATGGAGCTAATTCATCAACCTGCCAACTTTGCATCATGTTAGCTTTATCTGGATCACTTGCGTTAGCATAAGTCTTTGATAGACCTTCGCGAGCTAGATAAGCATCAAAAGCTTTTCCATGTAAAGTTTGAGAAAATTTTATACCATCATATTCTCTAGTAATAAGAAGCTCAGCTGGACTCAATTTTTGATAAGCGTTTCTTATTTCTGCAAATTTATCAAAAGCTTTTTTATCAATAATTGGTTGACCAGTTTTACTATCTATCTGTAGAACACCATCTACTATAAGTTCAGGTTTAGGGTATGCTTGAAGAAGAATTTTATTATGTTCAACTTGGTTATCTAAAATATTTTGACCACCTTTCTCATATTCCGCAACCAAAGTATGATACTTATGGGTTGCTTCTGTAGAACCTTCGCCACGGTATAAATTATTTAATAGATTTATATGTTTATTTTTCTCTTTAACTTCATCTAAAGCATTAGCTTTCTTTAAAGCTGCAGCTCCTTGGGCTAAAGAACTACCTGCTTTAGCGAATGCACCAGCTAATCTAATAAGACTCTCTTCACCTGCTACTTTAACTCTTTCCTTACGATGTGCTTCCCACTGTTTTAGGGATAAGTTAAGCTGTTTTTCCCGCTCATTATAATATTGTTCTAGAGGTTTAGACCACCCAACTGGTCCTTGTTCTATTAAAAATTTCGATGCATCAAATGGTGCTGTCATAGTTTACCTCCTTTATTTTATAATACCAGCTGTTTTTAGTGAGCCAACACCTGATGCTAAACTACCTATAGTACTGGCAATACTTAGTGCATCCATAAATGCAGCATGGCCAACATTACGTAGAACAGGAGGAGGTGGTGCAAGGTCTGGACTCTTGATAATATTATTCTGAGCAAATGCTTCCATCTGAACTTGTCTTGCTTGAGCAGCAGCTTTAGCACCAGCTTTAGATAGATCTCTTCTAGCTTGAGTTAGTTTATAAGCATCACGTGAACCTTGAGCTAGGAATTGACCAAGCTCAACTGTACGCATTCTTTTGATAGAAGCTCCAGTACGTCCTGATGCTGCTAATTGATCACTAGTAGATTCTGATGCAAATTTTTGGAAACGTTCCTCTTGAGTTTGAGTTGCTTCAGCAATTAAATCTTTGTATTTTTCTTGTATCTCTGCATACGCATTGCCTAAGCCAACGTGTGCAGCATCTATTGTTTGATCATATTGAATCCTCTCAACATGAGTTTGTGAAATGGTATTCATCCATTTCCGTTCTCTCACCTTGAGTTGATGTTCGTAATTTTGCATAGCAGCTTTGTTAGCTGCTCTAGCCTGACTTCCTAAGCACACGGCAAAACTCTATAAAGGATAAGTTATTAGGCCCGTGAGAAATTTCTCTTAAAAATTTAAAGCCTAAAAATTTGAGTAGTTTTAAGTGGACTGTGTTTCGTTTATCAACGATATTCCAAAGTAAGGGTTCGGTTCTACTCTCAACAAACCTCTTAGCTTCTCTTGCAAATGTTACTGGGTACTCATGAATCGCGGGTGTGCATATCATCCATATAATACCATTATCAACTCCGGCCATTCCGGCAGTCTTGCCGTTAGGCACCTCGAACCACACTCCAGTGCGCTCCTGAGCCGACTTAGTGAGGACTTCCATAGGAT
>VTLG01007294.1_pt1 | contig 13365 bp, 19 predicted proteins | sample 4694571 | NCBI WGS metagenome assembly VTLG01 (sample SAMN12604809, study PRJNA352737) | marine metagenome | biome: ENVO:00000447; feature: ENVO:00000209|ENVO:00000569|ENVO:01000036; material: ENVO:00002151; isolation source: viral sequences binned using virsorter ... | reverse complement strand
CGCTGGTGTACTCCAAGGTAAGTATCGCGTCTACATTGACCCATATGCTGCTAACCTGACTTCTGCTAACGCAACTCCAGGTAACCAGTATTACGTCGTTGGTTACAAAGGTTCCTCACCTTATGACGCTGGTCTATTCTACTGCCCATACGTTCCACTACAGATGGTACGTGCAGTCGGAGAAAACACCTTCCAGCCCAAAATTGGCTTTAAGACTCGTTACGGTCTTGTTGCTAACCCATTTGCTGAAGGAACAACAGTCGGTAACGGACTACTTACTGTTAACAACAACCGCTACTATCGTCGCGTTGCTGTTAAGAACCTCATGTGATACAGATGGATATATTCCATTCACATTTCAAAGGACCCTTCGGGGTCCTTTTTTTTGTCTAAATATAGGTAGGAGACCTGCTTTCTACCATGTTCTGTAAGAATAAGATGAGTCACGAAGACCGTCAAAAATTTAAATTAAAAATGCTTGATCGTTATGAAGATGCATTGGAAGTAAGACTTGCTGGTATAAAGGCAGCAAAAGAAAAACTTGAAGAACAAATGTCAAGAGAAACCTAATGCCATATCATATTAAACGACATGATCCTGTAACAGGAGGGAATGTATATTATAAGGCTGATGGAGATCAGTGGACTAATGTATATGCGGATAGAAAAGTTTATTCTTCTGAAGCAGATTGTGATGCCCAAATGGCCAATCCCATTAAATTGGTTAATGGATTTCCTACAAAATTAAATGGTGGATTTACTAACGCAACCAAAGTGAGTGAATAATAATGCCTACTAATTATACTAATGCATACCAGCGTCAGATAAAAAATAGAAATTTTCTGGCACCTACTGGGTTTAAATTTATTTTGAATAGGGCACCTAAAGTTGCATTTTTTAGCAATGCTGCCAATCTTCCTGGCATTACTTTAGGAGAAACAAGTCAGCCTACTTATCTAAAGGAAATTCCAATTCCTGGTGATCATATGACTTTTGATGATTTTACTCTTCGTTTTCTTGTAGATGAAGATGTTAAAAATTATATGGAGATCCAGAATTGGATGCGTGGATTGGGATATCCAGAAACTTTAAAAGAAATTTATAATTTACAACAAGAGAAAAAGAATGTTGATATGTCCCAATCCAATACAATGGATATCTATTCGGATGGAACTTTAACTGTATTGGGTAGTTCTCAGAATGCTCTCTTTAAAGTTAACTTTAGTGATTTATGGCCTTATAACTTGACAACTTTACAATTTGATGCTACAGATACAGATGTAAACTATTTTACCGCAGAGGTAAGTTTTAAATATACTATTTACGATATAACAGATTTAGGTGGCATTGATTTATGAGTATAACTCTTGATTCTATTCAAGAGATGTGGGAGAAAGATGCAAAGATAGACAGAGATAATCTACACGAAGAATCATTGAATATCCCTTCTCTTCATGCAAAATATTTTGAATTATATAATACTATATTCCTTTTAAGAAAAAAAGCAGAACAGCAAAGGAAGAATATCCGTCATGAACGGTATGAGTATTTTAGTGGGAAAGCAGATCCACAAGTATACATAGATAATCCTTTTGGGAAGAAGATAAGAGATAAGGATACTATGCAGAAGTATTTGGATGCAGATGAAAAACTGTCTACTACTTCCCTAAAGATAGATTACTATGATACAATGTTAGTATATCTGGAAAGTATTTTAAAAGTAATTCAGAACAGAACATTTCAGATTAAGAATGCTATTGAGTTTATGAGATTTCAATCTGGACTTGGTTAATGAAAAGAAAAGAAATTCAAATATATGATAATGTATTATCAAAAAGATACATGGAACTTGTTAGTAATAAATTTACTTATGACTTTGCTTGGTATTTTTCTGCTGCTGATAAGAGAAGAAGTGGTAGAGTAAAGTTGCATTTAGCATCTGAAAGAGGAACACAATTTTTCGATGATGCAGAACAAACTCTATTACAAGTTTTAGTAGATAAAGGATATAATACTCAGAATATCTATAGATCTTTTTGTAATTGTTTTCGCAGAGGAGATAGAACAACGTATCATCGTGATCCAGGAACTACTTCTTATATTTTTTATGTAAATCCAGTTTGGAAAAAACATTGGGGTAGTGCTACAAGATTTAAGAGAACATTTGGATATAAGGATATTACACCAAAACCAGGTAGATTAATAGTGTATCCGGCAAGTACACTACATAGAGGATTAGCACCTACCATTTTTATGCCAGCTAATATTGCAGGAAGATTTAGTATAGCTTTCCACGAGTCGAGATAAAAATGAATATTCTTCCACTTTTTAGCATTCCTATAATAGAGACTACATTAAATGAATATATTTCTGTAGATAATTTTGAATTGGTAAATTTTAATTCTAATGCATCTAGCAGTAAAGATATAAGAGTCTTAGAAAAATTTCCAGATGTAAGAGAAGGTATATTAGAAAAATTTCAAAAAGCAGTTGATAAGTATCTTTTCTATTCTAATAAGTTTGCGATTAGTACTTCATGGTTTGCAGTATTAAATAAAGGTGACTCGTCACCAGTTCATAATCATAAACATTCTTATTGGAGTGGAATTTATTATTTTGGAGATTATAAAGATGGAGAATCTTCTCCTTTATTAATTATAAATCCTTTGGGAGAGATCTCAGATTTTAGTTTAGATGCAGAAAATTTAAATCCATTTAATGCTGGACATTATCTAGTTAAACCTGAGAAAGGAAAATTAATATTTTTTCCCAGTTATTTGAGACATCAAATACTTTCTCATCAAAGTAATACTTCTCGCGAATCATTAGCATTTAATATTGTTCCTGTGGGGGAATATGGATTTGTCGATTCCACTTATAATACAGATTGGTTTAAAAGTGGATAAAATTATAAAAATCAAGAATGTTTTAACCAATAGAGAAAGAAAGGATTTAATTAAATTCTCTCAACTTCATTTGAAAGATCTGGGACGAGGTTTTCCAGGAAAACAAACATTAGGTAATTTGCATACATATCCTCAGTTTGTACCTGCATTTGAGCATATGGTAAATTTGATTATAAAAAAATTGAAAGTCCCACAATTACAAATTATTAAATCGTGGATAAATTGTCTTGATGGTAAAGATACCCTTATGCATAATCATGTTCCTTTTGACTATTCTGTTGTTTATTATATTAAAACTTTTCCTTTCTTAAATAGCGGAACTTTTTTTAAAAATTATGGATTAGTTAGATGTCCACAAAATAGTTTAATTGTTTTTCCATCATACTTAGATCATTCTAATCCTTCTTATCGATTAGGATTAACTAGATATACCTTAGCTATGGATTTAAAAGTAAATTAAAGATGCTAAATAAATCAGAGGTTATTTTTTAAAGTTATTCCATGTCCGAATCTGATTTAAATAAATATGCTCTTGAATTATGTGAAGAGCTCTTAAAGAAGTATCGTAAAATACTAGAGGGGATAGATGAAGGTGATACGATGTATCATCCTAATAAGGTCTATAGATTAGATAAAGAATTGGAAAAGTATTGGAGGATTATTGAAACCGAACATGATGGAACTGGTGGAGATTTTACACACATCTTTATTGATAAAGAAACAGGTGATATCTATGGTCAAGATGGTGCAGTTACACCAACAAAAACAACCAGATTTAATTTATTAGACAGTGATTCACGTAATGCAGCACTTCATTTTGCTGATATTGAGGGTTGGTTTGTATCAGATGAGTGGGAGAATGCTGATGAAGAAATTAAGAAGCAAATTGCAATTGCCAAGGCATTAGCATCACTGGAATGATCTAAATACTCATAGATGTATGGGTTTGTGTGAGAACCGATGTTATTATAGGAAAGAAGAATGAGGTTTTTCTCGAAGTACAGGCCGAACCTCACGTCTTCATGGAGTTGTCAGATCACTTCACGTTCGACGTGGAGGGTGCAAAGTTTATGCCTCAATACCGTAACAAGTATTGGGACGGAAAGATTCGATTATTCTCCACCTCTAACGGACAAATCTACGTCGGATTACTTGATAAAATTATTGCTTTCTGTAAGAGGCACGACTATACATACGAATTTGTAAGTAATAATTATTATGGTATTCCCTTTGAAGTCAATGAGGGAATATCATATGAGGGTGTGAAGGATTATATGAAATCTATTTGTTCTCACTCTCCTAGGGATTATCAAATTGAGGGAGTATATGATGCCCTACGGCATAATCGAAAGCTACTGATAAGTCCCACTGCGTCAGGAAAAAGTCTGATGATTTACGCCCTCGTGCGGTATTATACGGATAAACAACAAAAAATTCTTTTAGTTGTTCCAACGACATCTCTTGTAGAGCAAATTTACGGGGATTTTCAGGATTATGGTTGGGATGCTGAGTCATATTGTCACCGTATATATTCAGGTAAAGAAAAAACAAATGAGTATCCAGTTACTATTACTACTTGGCAATCTGTCTATAAGTTAGAAAGATCTTTTTTTGAAGATTATAATGTAGTTATAGGAGATGAAGCACATCTCTTTAAGAGTAAATCTCTTATATCTATAATGACAAAATTACATCATGCAAAATATAGATTTGGATTTACTGGTACATTAGATGGAACACAAACTCATAAGTGGGTATTAGAAGGATTGTTTGGGCCTTCATATAAGGTAACTAAAACTGATGAATTAATGAGACAGGGATATCTTTCTCAATTAGATATTCAATGTCTTGTTCTTAAACATTCTTCTCAAAGATTTGAAACATATCAAGAGGAGATTGAATATCTTATCACCCATGAACAAAGAAATAATTTTATAAAAAATTTGACTTTAGATCTAAAAGGAAATACACTAGTATTATTTTCTAGAGTAGAAGCTCATGGTCAGGTCTTATACGATTTAATAAATAATAATAAGCAAATTGATCGTAAAGTATTTTTTATTCACGGTGGAGTTAATGCTGAAAAAAGAGAATTAGTAAGAGAAATTACTGAAAAGGAGAAAAATGCAATCATCGTTGCCTCCTACGGAACTTTTTCAACCGGCATTAATATTAAAAATCTCCATAATATTATCTTTGCCTCACCGTCAAAATCAAGAATTAGAAATCTTCAAAGCATTGGCCGAGTACTTAGAAAGGGAGCAAACAAAGTAAAAGCAATTCTTTATGATATAGCAGATGATTGTACGTATAAATCAAAAAGAAATTATACTTTAAACCATCTTATTGAGAGAATTAAAATCTATAACGAAGAAAATTTTAATTATGAAATAATCACAATACAATTAAGAAAATAATATGGAAGACGATTTTTATGCAACACTAAAACTTAAAAATGGTGAAGAGATATTTTGTAAAGTAGCTCCATCCGAAGAAGAGGATAGGACCATGCTTTTAGTTCATCATCCAATTACAGTTTGTGAAGTTACACATAAGGGTGGAATTGTAGGATATAAAGTAGAACCTTGGTTAAAAACAAGTAACGAAGATCTTTTTATTCTTAATATGAATGATATTTTAACAATGAGTGAATCTACAGATTCTGAAATGATTATGATGTATCAATCTTTTGTAAAGGATTCTACTCAACTTAAAACTAATAGATCTAATATGAGTCGTAAAATGGGATATCTGGGAAAAGTTGATGATACAAAAAAGATTTTAGAAAAGATCTTTAAAGATAGCAATAGTAATACTAAAAGCTCCCCCGATCAACCCTGACAAAGGTTATTCTACTCGTATTTTAGAACTTGTCAAGTTCTCACTTAAGTGTTAAAATACCTACATATGAGTGAGATAACTTATGTTAAAGCCGGGAACTATGGCAAAGAGGAAAAGATCGGAGCATTATGTTAATAATAAAGAGTTTCTTGCTGCATTAGTTAAGCTCAGAGAAGATAGAGAAATTGCAGAAATTAAAGGATTACCAAAACCTCCTATTCCTCGTTATGTTGGTGAGTGTTTTTTAAAGATTGCAAATCATCTGTCATTTAAACCAAACTTTGTAAACTACATGTTCAAGGAGGACATGATTTCTGATGGAATCGAAAATTGCGTTCAGTACATACATAATTTTAATCCTGAGAAATCCCAAAATCCTTTTGCTTACTTTACGCAGATTATACATTATGCATTTCTCCGCAGAATACAAAGAGAAAAACGCCAGTTAGAAATTAAGAATAAGATCTTAGAAAGGTCTGGTTATTCTGAAGTATTTGATGATAGTAATAAGATTGATGGGGATAACTATTCAGATTATAATCAAATTAAAGATGCTGTTCATTCTAAACTTCGTAATAACTGAATGAAGATTGCAATAATTACTGATCAACATTTTGGAGCAAGGAAAAATTCAAAACTTTTTCATGATTATTTTTTAAAGTTTTATAATGATGTATTTTTTCCAACTCTGGAGAAAGAAGGTATTACAACTATTGTTGATATGGGGGATACGTTCGACAGTCGTAAAGGTATCGACTTTTCGGCTTTATCCTGGGCAAAGAATAATTATTACAATAAATTAAAAGATTATACTATTCATACTATTGTAGGAAATCATACTGCATATTATAAGAATACGAATGAAGTAAATGCAATAGATTTATTATTGCGTGAATATAAGAATGTAAAAATATATTCGGAAACAACTGAGATTAAAATAGATAATTTGGGAATTCTTTTGGTTCCATGGATTAATCAAGAGAATGAAGAGTATACTATTAAATGTATTAAGAAAACAAAATGTCCTGTTGTTATGGGACATTTAGAACTCAATGGATTTATTGTTACTCAACAAGTAATAATGGATCATGGATTTGATATGAAATATTTTAAGAAATTTGAAAGAGTTTATTCTGGTCATTTTCACACTCGATCAAATCAAGGAAATATTCATTACTTAGGGAATCCATATGAAATATATTGGAATGATTTTAATTGTTCTAGAGGATTTCATCTTTTTGATACAGAGACTTTAGAGCATACTACAATTGATAATCCATATCGATTATTTTATAAGATTTTTTATGAGGATACTCCCTATCAAACTTTTGACACAAGAGAATATGAAGGGAAAATTGTAAAGGTTATTGTTCGTAAAAAAACAAATACTAAGAAATTTGAAAAATTCATCGATAAGCTGTATAATTCTAATGTAGCAGAAATTAAAATTGTTGAGAATTTTGATTTTGGAGGATGGTATGATAGTGAAGATTCTGAAGAATTTGAATCAGAAGATACTATGTCTATTCTCAATAGATATATTGAGGAGGCAGATGTAAATCTTGATAAATCAAGAGTTCAGAAGATGATGCAAGAAGTCTATCAGGAAGCATGTGAGTTAATATGATGTTTATATTAACCGTTGCCGGTAAAGAAAGGGAAGGTGCATATTCTGTGAGAGATGGTCAGGGAAATCAGATTCTTTATTTGTTTGAAGAAGAGGATGATGCTACTAGGTATGCTATGATGTTAGAAGATGATGATTATCCTGAGATGCATGTATTGGAAGTAGAATCTGAAGTGATGATTAAGACTTGTAAGATACATGGGTATAACTTTACTGTTATTACTCCTAATGATATTGTGATTCCTCCTGATATTGAGCATGATTTTATTTGAGAAAATACGTTGGAAGAACTTCTTAAGTACTGGAAATCAATATACTGAAGTTAATCTTACAAAAAATAATACTACTTTAATTGTTGGATCTAATGGAACAGGTAAGAGCACTGTATTGGATGCCTTAACTTTTAGTTTGTTTAATAAGCCATTTCGTAAAATTAGTAAGCCTCAATTAACTAATAGTGTTAATGAAAAAGATTCTAAAGTTGAAGTAGAGTTTTCTATTGGGTCAACTGGATGGAAGGTAGTTCGTGGAATAAAACCAAATATTTTTGAGATATGGAGAGATGGTAATGTAATGGATCAATTTTCTTCTGCAGTTGATCAGCAGAAGTGGTTGGAGCAAAATGCATTAAAGATGAATTATAAGTCTTTTACTCAGATTGTAATTCTAGGAAGTAGTACATTTGTTCCTTTTATGCAGCTTACTGCATCTAATCGAAGAGAAGTTATTGAAGATCTTTTAGATATTAAAATCTTTTCTTCGATGAATAATTTAATTAAAGAAAAGATTCGTTTTACCAAGGATGAGATAAAAGTTTTTACCTTAAAGAAAGAATCTTTGGTTGATAAGATTAATATGCAAAAAGAGTTTATTGAAGAGTTAGAAGATAGAAGTAATGATAATATAAACAAGAAGAAAGAAAAGATTACTGGTCTTCTTCAGGAATCTGATCGTTATAGAATGGAGAATAATAGTACAGAAAAAGAAGTGGATACTCTGACACAGGAACAAGAGAAGGTAACAGGTGCTACTGAAAAATTACGTACTCTTGGTGGATTAAAAGGTAAGATTTCGCAGAAGGTAGCGACCATTACCAAAGAGCATAAGTTCTTCACAGAGAATGTAACGTGTCCTACATGTACTCAACCCATCGAGGAAGAGTTCAGAATAAATAAAATCGAAGACGCTCAAAATAGAGCAAAGGAGTTACAAGCTGGTTTTAAACAACTAGAAGATACTCTTAAAAACGAAGAAGAGAGAGAGCGTCACTTTACTGCCCTATCGAAGGAGATCACAACATTAACGCATGGCATTTCTAAAAATAATACAAAGATATCTGGCTGTCAACGACAAATCAGAGATCTGGAATCGGAGATTCAAAGAATTACCGATCAACTTGCAAACAGAAATACTGAGCATGACAAGTTAACAACCTTCCAGGACAATTTAAAAACTACATACGACGAACTATCTTCACGTAAGGACACGATAAACTATTACGATTTTTCGTATAGTTTGCTTAAAGACGGTGGAGTTAAATCCAAAATCATAAAGAAGTATCTACCGCTGATAAATCAGCAAGTTAACCGTTATCTTCAGATGATGGACTTCTATATCAACTTCACACTTGATGAGGAATTTAACGAAACCGTTCAGTCCCCTATTCATGAGGATTTTTCTTATGCTTCTTTCAGCGAGGGAGAGAAGATGAGAATCGATCTAGCACTTCTGTTTACTTGGAGAGAAGTAGCAAGGATGAAGAATTCGGTTAATACAAATTTACTAATTATGGATGAGGTGTTTGATAGTTCATTAGATGGTATGGGAACAGATGAATTTCTTAAAATCATTAAATATGTTATAACAGATGCAAACATTTTCGTTATCTCTCATAAAACTGGGATGGAGGACAGATTTGATAGTGTCCTAAGATTTGAGAAAGTTAAAGGATTCTCCCGTATACTAGATTCATGAATACAGAAGCACCACCAGAATGGTCTAAAGGACCAATAAGAAGACCAGTTGATATGACTGATTCCTTTAAACAGGAAGGATGGGAGTACTGTAGGGTTCTTATTACAGATCCCCGAAGCGATGTATACCTGAGGCAGTGCCGTGAACGTTCCGAATTGGAGACACCACAGCAAGAAGGAGGCGAAGAGGAGACTTAAACCTCAAGCACTCCGTAGCGCAAGAGAAAGACGTAGACACTTGATAAAGAGTCTACTAAAGACCTCCGAGACCCCTCGGAGGTTTTATAATATATGCATACCAAACAAAACAGATGGCAGTTCAACAAGAAATCAAATCCCATCTTGCCAAGTTGCTTGCTACTGAGGACATTGTAGTAGAGCATAAAAATGTTTCTAGTGCTCAGTTTAATGTCCGTACACGGGTTCTAATTCTTCCTTTGTGGGAAAAGGCAAGTAATACAGTATATGACATGCTGGTGGGACATGAAGTAGGACATGCACTTTTTACTCCTGATGAGGATTGGTGGCTAGATCATGATATTCCTCAGCAGTTTGTGAATGTAGTAGAGGATGCGCGAATTGAAAAGTTGATGAAGCGTAAATATATGGGACTTGCCAAAAGTTTCTATAAAGGATATAGTGAGTTACATGATAAAGATTTTTTTGAATTAGATGGTCAAGATATTAATAGTCTTAATCTTGCTGATCGGGCTAATTTACACTTTAAACTTTGTTCGATCCTTCCTGTATCTTTTTCGTCTACTGAAAAACCGATTATCGATTTAATCCAAAATGTCGAGACCTTTACTGAAACCTTATCAGCAGCAGAAGCGTTATATAATTTCTGCAAGCAGGAATCCAAAAAGGACTCCAAAGAAAAGGAACAGCAAGCTAAGATGGATTTTAAGCAAGACCTTGAAGATTTTGGGTCTGTTGATGTTGGCGATGATATTGATAATCAGTCTTCCGTTTCTGACACTCCTTGCAGTGATGCTTTGGAAGATAGGAGCAGCAGTGATATTGATACTTCTGGGAGCCTTCCTTCTGATGTTACTGTAGAGACTGTTGATAAATTAGAAAGTAAATTACAAGATCTTGTTAATACAGAGGGAGTAGAGAATGTTTATGTGGAAATTCCTAAGGTAAATTTAGATAGTATAATAGTTTCTAATCGAGAAGTTCATAAAGAGATTGATGATTCGTTTAATGATCAGCAAAGCAATTTTAAATATAGTCTTTTTCAGGAAGTAGATTATGAGTATGATCAATTTAAGCAAGATGCTCAACGGGAAGTAAGTTATCTTGTTAAAGAATTTGAATGTAAAAAATCCGCTAGTGCCTATGCTCGTGCTACTACAAGTCGTACGGGGGTTCTTGACATGGAGAAACTTCAGACATACAAATTTAATGAAGACCTTTTTAAGAAGATAACTGTACTTCCTGATGGCAAAAATCATGGTTTAGTTTTTATCTTGGATTGGTCTGGGTCTATGCAATATATTCTTCAGGATACTATTAAGCAACTTTATAATTTGATGTGGTTTTGTAAGAAAGTGCAGATTCCTTTTGAGGTATATGCTTTTACTCATGAGTGGTCTAGACCAGATAGGTATCAATTAAAACCACATTATGAAATGAAGTCGGGAATATTTAAGATTGATGAGGAATTTAATTTGATGAATCTTTTTACTAGTAAAGTAAATGGTAAAACATTAGAACATCAAATGATAAACATCTGGCGTCTTGCTCAGTGCTTTAGGGTAAGTTCTTTGTATACTTATCCTGAACGTTTGATTCTTTCGGGTACTCCTTTAAATGAATCTTTTATATGTCTTCATCAGATTCTTCCTAAATTCCAAAAAGAGAATGGGGTTGAGAAAGTGCAGTGTATTGTGTTGAGTGATGGTGAAGCAAACGGACTTCCTTATCATGTAACAGTTCAGCGTAATTGGGAGTCAAATCCTTATCTTGGTTGTCGTAATATTCATCCACATAAGTGTTTTTTGCGTGATCGTAAGTTAGGTAAGATTTATAAGTTTGATTATAATTGGTATCAATTTACAGATGTGATGCTTAATAATCTAAAAGATAATTTTCCATCAGTAAATTTCATTGGTATTAGGGTTCTTTCTAATCGTGATGCAAAAAGTTTTATTAGGTTGTATTATCCGGGAGGAAATGATAAAATTGAAAGGGATTGGAAAAAATCAAAAAGTTTTGTAATTAAAAACTCTGGGTATGATGCTTACTTTGCAATGTCCTCTACTACTTTAGCTCAGGATGCTGAGTTTGATGTTGATGAGGATGCAACCAAAGCCCAAATTAAAAAGGCATTTGTGAAATCCCTTAAAACCAAGAAACTTAATAAAAAGGTTCTTGGTGAATTTATCTCATTGGTAGCATGAACATCTTTGTTACACATCCTGACCCTCTGAAGTCAGCAGTTGTATTACCAGATAAACATGTGGTTAAGATGCCTTTAGAGACGACACAGATGGTGAGTCTGTTGTTTTCTCCGTGGTATTATGATTGGGGTAAAGTCCTTAAGAAGGATGGTACTCCATACGATACTACTAAAGGAGCATTTCGCAATCATCCATGTACCAAATGGGCTGCTGAGAGTATGTACAATACTGCTTGGTTAATCCAGCACGGATGTTCTTTGGTTCATGAGTATTGGCATAGGTATGGTAAGATTCATGCATGTGCTAAACCTTTGTTTGAAGCAAAGAAAATCTTTCATACTATGACAGGAGAGATTATTTTATGCTATTGTATGGTAGAGTCTTTTACTCGTGCAATGCCTAATGAGCTTAAACATAACACAAGCATTGACACTTTTACTGCTTACAAAACTTACCTTGCCAGCAAACCTTGGGTTGCATCTAATTATCTACGTGACCCATCCAGAAAACCAGATTGGATCTAATTAATTATGTGTATTTACAATGATTGTAAGATCGTTATCGATCTTAATAAATTGGTCAAAGCAAGACCATGTGGAATTGATTTAGCAGATGAGCACGTAGATAATATTGCGAATGATTTGAGAAAGAGAATGACATTTGATTCTCTCTTTGGGCAGGTTGATACTGCTATCTGGGAGTATGCAGAAGAATGTAACATTGATCTCTCTGATAGTGAAGAGTGTCAGTCTTTTGGATTCCAGATTCCTCAGTATGGAGAGATACAACCTGAACCTGGACGTGAAGCTGAATTAACTAGAAGGGAGAAAGAAGAGAAAGAAAGGAAAAAGAATGCTGCACAGTTTGAGTTGGTAGATTTGGAAGGTGGATCTTGGACTATTCAGGTGCCTAGAAGAAAGAATAAAAAATAAATATCTGTATGGAAAAATCTTATGACGACTCCAATTGGAGAGAAGAATATAAGGGTTATACTTCTAGTAAGTATGAGTTAGATCTTCTTGAGAATGGTCCAAAGAGTCTTGCTCAATCTTGGATGATGGGTGCATTGCATAATAAATGGAAGAAGATGAAAGGTTATAAAGATCCTGAACCACCTGATTGTTCATCGTCCTTACAAGAGTGGGAACAGAGTATTAAGAAATATGAATAATTGGTTATATCAGCATTGAAGTATTTCCTTTTCCTCTATAATGGGATCATTGAAACGATCACATTATGCCCTTTGCAATCAAGATGACCTCTAAAGAAATTATTGATGCTTTAAAAAGTAATTATGGAACTGAGTTCACTGCTGCGGATGTGAAAGGATTCTGTGCAATGAATGATATTGCCTATCAGACTGTCACTAAGAAGATTGAGCAATTTAAAGTTGGTCGTGGTAAGTGGAATTTACAAGTAACATCTAAAGTGGTTGAAGATATAGAGAAATCTTTTGCTGCACCTGCTGTTGAGCCTAAATTAGAACAGAACCTTATACCAGAAATAGATGATACCTTCGTCCGCTTTGGTCCTTTTAGCGATCTTAAGGCCATTCTCAAAACCTCTGTGTTCTATCCTACGTTTATCACGGGTCTTTCTGGGAATGTAAAAACC
>VTLG01004816.1_pt1 | contig 13366 bp, 30 predicted proteins | sample 4694571 | NCBI WGS metagenome assembly VTLG01 (sample SAMN12604809, study PRJNA352737) | marine metagenome | biome: ENVO:00000447; feature: ENVO:00000209|ENVO:00000569|ENVO:01000036; material: ENVO:00002151; isolation source: viral sequences binned using virsorter ... | reverse complement strand
TCAGCGTTAGTGTTGATAAAGAAGAATATGAAGAATTAAAAAAACATACAAGAGCAGGTATTTCTATAGGATTTTTAATTAGAGAATCAATACATCAATATTTAGAAAAAAATAAAAAAAATTAATAATCTTCTTCTTCATAAGGAAAGTCTTTATCTTCTATTTCTTCTTCATCATCTTCTGGAAATAACCAGTTAATTTCAGCTTCTTCTCTTTGACTATCAAGTGAAGCTTGATGTTTGTGCATAAATGAATCACTCATTATCTATATTCTCCTCATATAATTCAACATCTTCTATTTGATGAGAACCAGAAACATCTTCATTGTAAACACTAGGCGAATAATCAAATTCTCCTGATCTAAATTTTTCTTTAGCTTCTTCTTCAGAATTAGCAGTTACCATGTAATCTCTAACAACAATACATGATTCAGAAATACAATACCTATTCATTGTAATTCTCCTAAAAAATCTTCAAATTTTTTCATTACAATTCTTTGATTTTCTTCAGCTTCATTTGCAACTGAAGGTAATTCTTGTGCATTTGGTACGCATTGAAAAGCTTTTGTAATTGCTTTACTAACTACTTCTAAATCTTTAGTAGTTTTAATAAAAGAAATAACCATATCAAAATCTTCTTTAAGATTGACACTTGCAATTTCTAAATCTTTTTTTGTTTTGTAGTTCATTTGATTTTTGTAATTTGGAAAGTACTGGACTTACATAAATCTTCTCCAATTACCCATTGAAAGATTTAATGCCAGTTAATTAATTAGTGATTATCATGATAATTTCTCATAGCTTTTTTAAATCTTTTTTTAATTTAGTTATTTTTGTTAAAACATTTACTTTTTCTTCTATAGTCAATTCTTTTAATTTTTTCATACATTTATCTATTTCAGATTCAACTGTTTCTTTATAAGATTTTATCTCTAAAGCATTATGTATATCAGGTACAACTAATTCATCATAAATTCTGTTATACCATCTATTAGCAGTTGATGTAGATATTTTAAAATGCGATTCAAAATATTTTATACAACTTGATCTAGTCTTTTCTTTATCAAGATAATCTTGAGCCAAGTCTTTAGCTTCATGCCTTGATTCTTCCCATTTTTCTGTAGGTAACATTATTCAGCTTCCTCCCAGTTAAGTGCATTGTCGGAAAATTCTTGTATTCTTTCAATTACTTCATCTAAGTCATAACCACGCTCAATAGCATTATCTCCAAAAGCTATATCTGCTATTTCATTAATAAATCTTTCTCTATCTTTTTCAATAGTCCATGATTTATCAATAGGCACATTTTTAAATCTTTGTTTATATTTCATCTATTTATTCTCCAAACTTATATATCTTGTATGACCAATCTTCTAACTTATTTAATAAATCTTTTCTTGAATATTTTTTTACAGCATCACTACCTATTCCACCATAAATTCTTTGATATATTTTTTCAATAAATCTATCTGTTTTATATCTGTAATAACTTCTATTTAATTCTCTAATAGTCTTTAAAACTGTATCTTCATTTTTCGCTTTAAATGGACTTTCATCAAAGTTGCAACATTCAAAATTTTCTAACTGGTAACCAGTATGTTCATAAGAATAAAGACTATCAGTTGCATAGCAATCAATAGTATCTTTACCTTTATGATATTCACCATCTAAGCAATCTCTAGTCCTATGAAATATCCATCCATATTTAAACTTAACGTCTTGAGGAAATACCCATGCCCAATTTGTATTATCTCTAATAATTTCATAGGCTCGCTTATTAGTTAATTTATTCATAATTGATAAAAAACGTAAGTACAATAATCTCCAGCTAATAAGTCAGGATAAAAAGGTAATTCAAAATGAACATCATCCATAACATCAGCACAATGACTTCTATTCAATTTAAGATGTTCTAAAGTACTATCTACCAATTCTTTTTCACCATCTTCTAAACCTGATTCATCACCATTAGCTATATAACTAGCCCAATAAATAGGTAGTCTAACTTCAGTAAATTCTGTTTTATTCATAATCTATTTTCCTTTAAAAATTCAATAGCCTGACATTCAATTCTTAATGCTACAAAAGGATTAATTTTAATCCAATTAGATAATTCTCTAGCAGATAAACCAGTTTCATTCATGTAATTTTGGTATGCTTTATTCCAAAATTTTTGTTTTTCTTTTGAAGTCCAATTCATAATTAACTATCCTTAGTAATTGCTTTAAATAAGTCTTTATAAAATTGACTTGGCGTGATAGTGAATGAATCACCATTATCTACTACTTCACCTTTAAAGTAGTCAGGGTTAGTTTTTCTTTCTTCTTTGATTAGTCTTTCAAATTGAAGAGAATCAAATTCTTTTTTTTGTTTTTTCATAATCAATACTCACATTCAAGAATTTTTCTAAGCATAGCTTCATCATTCATAGCGTATGCTTTTTGTATTCTTGGATTATCCAAGTATTCATCAGGGCATATAAGATATTCTCCCATTATTGAGAGATAAACCCATTCATGCATAGGTCGGCCATTCATAGCCTTTTGTTGTTTTTTGGAAGTGGTCATAATAATTTATGATGTTATGTAAATAGTATATATGTAAATAGTTTATATGTAAATAATAGGAAATAAAAAAGAGACTTAATTTAAAGTCTCTTATAAGTTAGGCATAATAATAACCCTTAATTTTTAACCATTCAAATCTATCTAATTGTTTTTTAGATAGTTTTTTATCTTTCATTATTAAATTAGTTAATCTTAACCATTCAATTTCTTCTTTTTTATTAAATGCCATTTTTTTATTCTCCTTTTAAACTGCTTATTAATAAATCTCTTTTATCTTCATCTAAATATTCATTATGGAATCTAGTAAATAAATTATAAGTATCATTATTATATAAAATCTGCTCTCCCAATATATAGGCCAACATATTGGCAACATTCTCACTAGAGCTTAAATCTGTTGAGACTTGACCAAAATTACTTTGTTCATATTCTCTTATTGTTTCTATAGCTTCAAAAACTGAGCTATCATCTTTTTTAAGCCATTGCTCAGCACGATAAGAACCAATAATAAAATAATCTTCATTTAATAAATAATGATGTAAATCACTAATATGTTGATCTAGTCCAACATCATCATTAAGTTGTTGAATGATGTATTCTTTTACATCTTGTTTTTGTTTGTACATTTTGGAAAGTAGTAAGAGTACAATATCATTCTAACATCATGCTAATAAAAAACATTCAACTTATTAAAAAATCCATTCAATTTAAACCATTCAATAAAATACATTCAAATTTTTATTCAGTTTATATATAAATTTTTTATTAATTTAAATATTTTTTATTAGTTAAAAATTTTTTTTAGAAAAAAAAAAAAAAAAAAAAAAAAAAAAAAAAAAATGAAAAAATTTTTGAAAAAAAAATTCTCAAAAAAAATAACCCTAATTTCTTAGGGTTAATTATTTTTTATACTGGAGTTTTACAATTCCATATCTTTTTTAACTTTTCTCTGGGCTTTGTGAACACCCATATCTTCATACATAGGCCTTAGAGCTTTTCTCCAAAATCTATAAGTTTTTTTAGTATTAAACCAGTAGTTTAATTCTGATACAGCTTTTGATCGGAAGCCTAATCTTCCATCTCTTTCTGTACCTTCTCCAACATATAGAAAATTTATTAATCCAATAACTGTTATTTTTGGGATATCAATATATCCCTCTTTGTTTAGCTTTGGAGTAGAAAATCTAATTTTAGTAGCATAAGGATTTTCAATTGTATATCCAGAGTTAGGATTCTCTGGATCATGCATAATTACTTTTGTTTGTTTAGTCATTTGTTTAGATAAGAATTAAGAATAAAAATAAATAAGGAAGAAAAATAAATTTCATTGTTTTAAATCCCTCCTAATTAACATCCGTAAGTATTGGGAAAGATTTACTTCCCCCAATACTTCTATTGATTTAGTAACAAGTTGAGAATGTAGATCACTCGGAAGAGTGACCTTTATCTGTTCTTGTTTGATTCTTTTAGAAGCCATTATTTAATCTCATTTAGTTTGTTTAGTTGATCTCCGACTTGATCAATTATTTGTTGAAGTGCATCCGCTTCATCCTGACATTTTTGAACATAAGAATTGTAATGTTGCTTCATAGGCTCAGGATGTGCCATATAAGGCTTTGATTCTCTTAATCCATCTATAAAAATAGACATTTTTGAATGTTCTTTTTGAAGAATGTCAATAATGTGATTAAGTTGTTTTTGATTAAATGTATCCATTAGATTAGTTAAATTGTTTTTAGTTATTTGAATATCCATTAGTTGTTAACCTCCTGATGCTTAAAATTAGCAACTAGCCATTGCTCTAGCTCTGCTCTATCTTCTTTATCTGCTTCATTTATTCTTGTCACAACTGACTTGAATAATTGAACTAAAAAAGATTTATCTCTTGAATAAGTAGAGTTTAAATTATTTACGTTAAAAATAATTTGATCTCTTACTGATTGATCATTTAAATAAATAGTTAGTTCTTTATCACAACTTGAAATAGTCATGTAAGAACTATAAGAACTGAAAGAAAATTGAAATTTCAATTTCTCAGCTTTTAAAGTTTGCTTGTCCTCTGTTGGGAATAAATTAATTGAGTTCATTTTGGAAGGAATGAAAGATAATTTTTGTTTAGATTAAGTTTAGTATTGTGTAATTTTTTAAGTTTTGATACTTCAGTAATTCAAAAAGAATTAAAGAAATTTGAACCATAAAAATAATTAAAGATACTAAACCTAATTTAGTTTACCATATTTATATATAAAAGATATACCAAATCTACAAAAGAATATATTTATTACTCCTATGGACTCCAAAAACTTTTTTATACTTCTATTTACTTCTTTATACTTTTATGGACTTCCAGAAACTAACGTTCACTCTAAGGCACTTCTATGGACTTCTAAGAGCTTCTATGGACTTGGGGGGACTGGTAGTACAAAAATTTTTTGCTGACCAGGAGCGGGGAACTTAAATATATTTCGTTTAATTTTTTGGTTCTACTTTTATTAAAAGTTCAGGAGCTTGGATGTTTACAGTTTCTACAGATTCGCCTATTACTTTGCCTAGAGAGTCTAAAATTTGTGCTGCTGTTTGTAATTGACCTTTTTTTACTGCTTTATTGAATAATCTTACTCTCATTGCTTGTAGACGAGGGAGTAAAGTTTCTCTATCTTTTTGCCAATCTTCATCATTCCATTTTTTAACTCTATTCCAATCTTCCCAGGCGGTAGTTTCTGATACTTGTTCTATATTTGCGTGTTCTATTACTAATTGGCGAGTAGTTTTACCTTCAAGTTGACGAGAATAGAGACGTTGAGAACGTTTTTGAACTTCGTAAGCAGTTGAACGAGTTCTTTTTTTAGCTGGATTTGCTATTGGATTATTAATTATGTTATCTGGGAAGATAGAAGAAGTCACGGACTTGATCTTGTAAAGGGTTATTACTGGAACTATAACCTAAAAAAGCAGGAATAGGCTATAAATAGGGGGTATAAGATAAAAAAACTGTAATTTTTAATGTATGACAGCTACAAAACAGCAAGAAATAAGTTTGAGGTATGCACAGGGGGAGGTATTCAATAGTGATAAAAGATTTCGGGTGTTGGTTGCAGGAAGAAGGTTTGGGAAATCATATTTATCCTGTATTGAGTTGCTCAGAGGAGCCATCAATCGACCTAATGAAGTTTATTTCTATTGTGCTCCTACTTATCGTATGGCAAAGGATATTGCGTGGAAGGAATTGAAGAGATTAACACCTAATATCTGGATTAAAAGTAAGAATGAAACAGATTTAAGATTGGAGTTGATTAATGGATCAACTATTGAATTGAAGGGAACTGAAAATGCTATGGCACTGAGGGGTAGAAGTTTAGCTGGTGTTGTTTTAGATGAAGCTGCATTTATGGATCGAGAGGTATGGGCTGAAGTTATTAGACCTGCATTGGCTGATAAACAGGGATGGGCTTTGTTTATTAGTACTCCTGATGGTACTGCAAGCTGGTTTTATGATATGTGGTGTTATTGTGGCGAAGAAGAATGGGATGATTGGCAGAGGTGGAGTTTTACTACTGTAGAAGGGGGTAATGTTGCCAAAGAGGAAGTAGAAGCAGCAAGGGGTCAGTTAGATGCCAGAACATTCAGACAGGAGTTTGAGGCTAGTTTTGAGAACTTAACTGGTCTTGTTGCTGTTAGTTTTAGTGATGACAATATTGATAAGGAGGTGCAAGACTTACATATGCTCCCATTGTTCTTGGGTTTAGATTTTAACGTTGACCCTATGGCCGGAATTTGTGCTGTAAAGCATGACAATAACCTATATGTGTTTGATGAGATCATGCTAACAGGTGGTGCTACCACTTGGGATTTTGCTGAAGAGGTTACAAGAAGGTATGGAGTTGATCGTAGGATTATTGCTTGTCCTGATCCTACTGGTAGTGCAAGAAAAACAAGTGGAGTTGGTGTTACTGATCATACAATTCTCAGACGTAATGGTTTTACAGTTATGAGTCCAAAAGCACCCTGGAAGATCAGAGATAAAATTACTTCTGTTAATACTGCCTTGCTTGATGCAAATGGAGATCGAAGAACTTTTATTCATCCTCGTTGTAAAGAATTAATAAAAGCACTTAGAACTTTGACTTATGCACCAAATACAGGTCTACCAAACAAAAATCTTGGTGTAGACCATGCTTTTGATGCTTTTGGTTATCTTTGTCTGCAACAATTTAATTTGGCAAAACCAGAGACATTAGGGCAAACTGCGTTTAGAATATATTAAGAGTTACTTTTTTTATTATGTATCACGGCTCTCATTCAATGACAGGTAAAAAGAAAAAGAAAAAGAAGAAAAAAACTACTAAGAAAAAGTGAGAAAATTTAGAAGAGTAAAAAGAGACAAAAAAACAGGAGTGCCAAGCAAATACCTTGCTGGTGCGAAGAATAAAGCTGCAAAGGCAAAAGAAATAAAAGAAACTGCTGAAAAATACAGAAAAGGTCAATATATTGATATAAAAGCTATTTCAAAATTACGTTCTCAACAAGATGACTCAAAGCGGAAGAAGAAAACCTCTAAGCGGTAAAATCAAAAAAAGTCTTGAAAAGAAGGCTGAAGGTAGTAGGTTCTACTATGGAGAACTTGCAAGGGTTTATCGTAAAGGTCAGGGAGCTTATCTTTCTGCTGGTTCAAGAAATGTATCAATGGAAGCATGGGCTATGGGTAGAGTTAATAGTTATATGACAGGGCAAGGGGGTGCTAGAACAGCAGATAAAGCTATCTATGCAGAGTATCAAAAAAAACGAAAACGTAAGTAAATGTAAAATAAATACTTCTAAGGTAATATAAAGTGTAATTATAAATTTTTAAAATGATTGAAATTACTGATGAGATGCTTGATGTTATTGAAGCAGTAAAAGGCAAACGTAATCCTGCACTTTGGGATAACAGATGTCAACAATATATGCTAAATAACAAGAAAGGTACTGTAAAAAAGTCAACTACAAGTTAAACTATTTATAAATACTCTTTTTTCTTGGAATCATGGCATTTTTTCGTGGCGAAGAAGGTTCTGTTAAATTTAAAAACGGATCTGGAACTACTGAAGCAATCGTATCTACTACAGGCTGGACTTTAGATACTACAAAAGACACATTAGACGTAACTGCTCATGGAGCAACATCAAGAGCTTTTGTCGGTGGACTTATCTCTGGTTCTGGAACTATTGATTTTCTATATACAGCAGCTAGTGGTAATGAAACTGCAAACTTATTAGCTGATGTTTTAACTACAGAAGATGCTGCTGATGCACAGTTTGAATTATTTTTAGATACTTCTGGTAGTAAAAAAGTAAGTTTTTCTGGAATTGTTACAGGAACAAGTTTATCTGCAACAACAGGTGATTTAGAAACAGTTAGCGTAAGTTTTATAACTTCTGGTGCTATTACCAACGCTGCATAATGCCTAAATCATCTTACTCAGCGAAGCAACGTAGATTAGCTGCTGTTGCTCCACCAAGGGATAAGATTACTGCTGCGGATCTTAAAAAACTACGTTCTAAGAAAAAAAAGAAAAAGAAGTGAAACTTACCACTCGCCAAAAAAATAAACTTAAAGAACATTCTGAACACCATAGCGATAAGCACATGGAGTTTATGAAAAGGCGAATGAGAGCAGGAGATACTTTTACCCAAGCCCATAAAAAGGCACAGGCAAAGGTGGGAAGATGAAAAAAAAAGATCCTAGACTTACAAAAAATAGATTAGAAGATTTTAATAAACCTAAAAAAACTCCTAGTCATCCAACTAAATCTCATGTGGTTTTAGCGAAAAAAGGCGATAAAATTCAATTAATACGATTTGGTCAACAGGGAGTTGTAGGTGCTGGTAAAAATCCTAAGACAGAAAAAGATAAAGCTAGAAGAAAAGCGTATTATGCTAGGCATAATGCACAAGATCCCAATCCAGATTTTTTTTCTGCAAGATATTGGTCACACCGCACTAAATGGTAAATTATGACTTATTCAATTCCTGGAGATATTAGAACAAAAATTGTTACCTCTACTTCTTATGGTGGTATAGATAGTCCTTTTACAAAAACTAGAGCAATTCTAGACATGATGAAAGGATGGGAGGTAATGAAAGCTGTTACCGAAGGCACTGAATATTTAAGAGAAAATAGTGAAGCATTTTTACCATTAGAGCCAAGAGAAGATTACACAGCATATATGGCAAGAGTAAATCGTGCTGTATTTTCTCCGTTCACTCAAAGATTAATAAGAGCAGCTACAGGTCTTGTATTAAGAAAACCAATCACATTGATTGGAGATCCTTATTGGACAGATATGTTTAAGATGGATGTTGATGGTTGTAAATCTGATTTAGATGAATACGCAAGAAGAATATTAATGTGTTCTCTTACTTATGGTCAAAGTCATATTCTTGTAGATTATCCTGCACCTTCTGGTGCATTAAGTCTTGCAGAAGAAAGAGAACAGAATCGTAGACCATATTGGATAGAAGTAGATCCTAATAATTTATTTGGTTATAGATTAGATAGAGAATCTAATTATGGAAATTTGATACAAGTAAGGATTGGAGAAAAAGCAGTATTACCTGATGGTGATTTTGGAGAAAAAGTATTTGAGCAGGTAAGAGTTATAGAACCAGGTCGCTATCGAGTATTTCGTAAAGAAGATCAAATTGATGCTATGTATGATGTTGATGATAATTCTTATGCTGGACAGTTTGATGTTGGAACAACAGGTCAAGATTATAAATTAGTTGAATCTGGTAATTTTTCTCTTGGAGAAATACCTTTAGTTACTATTTATTCTGGTAAAACAGAAAATTTAGTAAGCAAACCTCCCTTACTTGATATTGCATATTTGAATATTGCACATTTTCAAAGACAGGCTGATTTAATACATAGTTTGCACGTTGCATCTCAACCAATGCTTGTGATGGAAGGATATGACGATCAAACAAAAGATTTAGCTATTTCTGTTAATTATGCAATGGCAACTCAACCTGGTAATAAAGTTTATTATGTAGAGCCAGCTTCTAGTGCTTTTGATGCTCAATCTGCTGAAATAAAAGAACTACAGATGCAAATGGCTACTCTTGGTATTAGTACTTTAAGTCAACAGAAGTTTGTAGCTGAATCTGCTGATGCAAGACGTTTAGATCGTGTTGATACAAATTCTATGCTTGCTATGGTGTCGATGGAGTTGGAACAGAAACTGCAAAAGGCATTCAATTTATCTGCTGAGTACGTAGGTATTGAGCCACCAGAAGTAAAGATCAGTAGAGATTTTGATATTGAAAGATTAATTGGACAGGATATTACAGCATTAACAGCATTATTCGATCAACAGATTATAGATAGAGAAGAATTTAGAGATATTTTAGTGCAGGGAGAAGTGTTACCATCAGCAAATGAGGCCAAATCTGAATAATTTGGTAAACTAAAAAACAAGTACATACATTTTTATGGTTAAATCCCTAGATAAAGTTCTGCAATCTGACGGAACTTATAAATGGGAGCTTGTAGAACCTGATTTATCCGAAAGGATGGGTAATGGTGTAAAAGCTTCTGTTACTCCCGAACCAAAAGCAACTAAGAAAAAAGTTGCAAAAAAGAAAACCACTAGCCCACTATCTGATTAATTCATGGCAATCGAAGAACAAGTAATTCAGCCTGAGTCCGTGACCAATGCTGAACAGCCCGTGGCTGAAACTGCTTCACAACAAACACAGCCCGAAACTACAGTTGATCCTGTAAAACTACAATATGAAGAGCAGATTAAAGCTTTGAAAAAAGAATTAGCTGCTAAAGAAGAAGATCGTTTAGGAGTGAAACGTAAACTAAACGAAGTTTATAAAGAAAAAGATCAACAACGAAAACAAGAGTTGGAAGATCAAGGTCAATGGAAAACTCTTTGGGAGGAGGCTAATAAAACAGCCCAAGAAAAAGAACAACAGATAATAAATTTATCTCAGCAATTAGAAGATTTAAAAACTTCTAATGAACTGGCTTCTACTAAAACAACAGCATTAGCAGCGATCAGTAATTTAGGTGCTATAAATGCAGAACAAACTCTGGCATTGTTACAAGGTAAGTTACAAAAAAATGCTGAAGGTAAAGTAGTTGTTTTGAATGGTGGGGTCGAACAAGATTTAACAAATTACCTTACAAGTCTTAAAAATCCTGGTAGCGGTTGGGAACATCATTTTAAGCCCAGTAGTGCTGCTGGAATGGGTGCAAAACCTAGTCCAATAAGTAATGCAGGTGGAGGTCAGGTTAACCCATGGAAAACGGGCAATATAACACAACAAATGCTATTATCAGAACAAGATCCACAGCTTGCAGCCGTGCTCAAGCAAGAGGCTCAAACAAAATAGTTGATTTCCGTGAAATTGACTTCCCATGTCCGTGACTAGGGTACCTCCGTAAACATTACAAATTTATTCTAAATGGCTGCTCCGTTTCAGAATTATTCTGGCGGTGTCCTACTAGCGGACATCGTTAAGAGAAATAATTTTAGTGCCTACGTTTCTCAAGCTATTAAAGAACGTAGCCTATTTATACAGTCTGGTGCTGTAGTTCGTAATCCTTTGCTTGATGCAACAGCAGGTGGAACAAGAATACAAGTTCCAGAATTTAATCCAATATCTCCAACTGAAGAGATTATTGATGGTACTTCATCATGGGGTACAAGCACTAATGGTCATTTAACACCTCAAAAAATTGGTACAGATACGCAGATTGCAACTATCTGTCATAGAGGTTTTGCTTATGCTGTTGATGACGTTGCTATGTTAGCTGCTGGTGAAGATCCAATGGGTCATATCAGAAATCAACTTGCAGATGCTATCAATAAATTGAACTCTGTTCGTTTATTTGAAACTCTTACTGGACTATTCCATACTGCTCTTAATGGTCATCGCCTTGAGAAGCAATTAGGTGGTTCTGGTTCTACTGCTGAAGCAAACTATCTTACTGCTGCTACTGTTGCAGAAGCTCGTTCTCTTATAGGAGAAAGAGGAGAAGAACTTGATCTTCTTATAGTTCACCCTGCGGTTGCTTACTATTTATACCAAGTAGGTCTGTTAACATTCTCAACATCTGCTCTTGCTGCTGGTGGTGCAGTAACTTGGGGTGGTGGCGGTGTTGGTGTAACTGATAGATCAATCGGTCAATTTGCTGGTTGTACAGTTGTCATCGACTCTCAGGTAAACATCAACGATCCAACAACTACTGGTAATCGTCAGGAGTTCCGTTGTTACTTAATGAAATCAGGAACAATTCTTGAGGGGGTTCAATCTGAGTTAAGTATTGAAGCAGAAAGAAACATCTTATCTAAGCAAGATGTTATGTCTGTTGACTACCATACTGCGTATCACGTTATGGGTACTAAGTGGACAAATGCTGCTGATAACCCAACAAACGCTGCACTTAGAACTGGCTCTAATTATGGTGTTACTTATGATATTGACCAAATTCCTATGGTTGAAATCTTTGTAAACACACCATTATCTAATGCTTTAAAGTCTTAATTTACATTAAGATTAGATTGGCAGTGGTCATGCCATTTAAAAACCTCATCAAATATTGGTGGGGTTTTTTCTTTACGCTACAATAAAACTAAATTACTTTAATAATCGTGGCAGCTACCATAAATGCAACTATAAAAAGTGAAACTGCTAATAGCTATGTCACTTTATCTGAATCTAACGATTACTTTGATACTTCTCCAGATTCTTCAACTTGGACAAATAAAACAGATGACCAAAAAAAAAGAGCATTAATATCAGCTACAAGATGGATTGATACTTTAGTTTTTTATGGTGATAGATGTGATGAAAGTCAGGCACTTAAATTTCCCAGAACTAATTATCAGGTTGATGGTGTTGAACTAGCTTGTACGACAATACCTAATGGTATTAAATATGCACAATATGAATTAGCTAGAGCTTTAGCAAATGATACTGACGCTATTACGGGAACTACTGGTAAAGATGGTAATTTTGAAGAAGTTAAGTTGGGAGATATTCAAGTTAAATATAATACTGCAAGTCAGGGCACTGGATCTGTAAATAATATTCTTGATGTTTACCCGTGGCTACAAAGTTATCTTGGAGCTTATATGCTAGGTGGTGCTGGTAGTTTTCAACTTAGAGTGGTTAGAGGATAATGGCAGGACAGTTAGACTCAGCATTTAAGCAAATTGCAAAACAGGTTGTAGCTGATCTTGGATCTTCTTTTGATTCTTCTATTGTTTATACCAAAAAAACATCGGGAAGTTATAACACAGCTACAGGTGCATATACTACAAGCGATACGACTTATAGCATCAAAGCTCCTGTTGAGTTTGTTATTTCTACTGAAGATGATGGTAGAGAAAGAAGAGAAGCGAAAGTTTACATAACACCTGATCTTATTGGAAATAATCAACCAGATTTTCAAGATGAAGTTACATTAACTTATGCTGGATCTACAAGAGTAGGACAGATAGTTAATATAGATACAAGACAAGGTGGACAGACTTATCTGTTTACTTTATTAGTGAGGTTCTAATGGCTATAGGTAGAAGTATTGAAAATATAGGAAAAGATCTTACTGGTAATTTAGAAAGGGATTTGAATATTTTTGTGCGAACAGTAATTACTGATTTATCTACAAAACAGAATAGCCCTGTTGATACTGGATTTTTTGCTTCTAGTTGGACAGCAAGTACACAAAGACCTAGACCAGATCAATCTAGAAAAGAATTTGCTCCGTGGAGTAATATTAAACCTTCAAGAGATGGTACGGAAGCTC
>VTLG01015293.1_pt1 | contig 13367 bp, 28 predicted proteins | sample 4694571 | NCBI WGS metagenome assembly VTLG01 (sample SAMN12604809, study PRJNA352737) | marine metagenome | biome: ENVO:00000447; feature: ENVO:00000209|ENVO:00000569|ENVO:01000036; material: ENVO:00002151; isolation source: viral sequences binned using virsorter ... | reverse complement strand
CACTTCCCATCGAAAGTGACCCCAAGAGTTTTCTGGAAACCAATCTAACCATGTTTTGATGGTGGTCGTTCTAAGCTGGGGGTTTGTATTTCGTATAATTGCCCACCTCGATTTACGAATACCCTTCTCGTTTTTCTTTTGTGCCAACGCCCTTCGGAAGACTTCGACACAACACGCCACCGACTTTCCACTTCCAACTGGACCTCTGAGTCCTCTGAAAAATGAGTCGTCACGCATAAACTCCTTTATGACGATTCCGTCTGGTTTGTAATCAAATGTCGCCAATGTTATTGTCCTTGCCTACCCTTAACAGTTTTTCAACTGTGACAGGACCAAGAACAGAAATAAATTTATCAGCTTCCCAATCAGTTACAAACTCTTTGGGGTAGAGCTTAAAGTTTACTTTCTTTACAATGCGTCTAAGTATCTCTCGTTCTCTAGGCTTTAAAATATGTAGGAAGTCACCACTCATTATTAAGCGCCAGATAGCAATGACCACTTTAATTTAGATTTACCAGTCTTTAATCTGTTACGAAAGTATTTGTTTTGAATACCAGAAAGAGAATCTTTAGCAAGTTTACCATCTTTCTTTATTCTAAAAAAGTCGCCACCTACCTTGGCTAGCTTTTTCTTTTGACCCATAAAACTAACAGAGCTTGTTTGAAACGCACCACGATACCCACCCTTTGGACTTGTCTTACCAAGAAGTTTTCTTTGTTCTAAAGTCATTCCAGAGAAATTAGACTTTATTCCACCAACACCTCTTAATAGAGTTTCTACTGGTATAATTGGTTTTGGCTTTTTAGGTATCTGGTCTATCCTGTTAATGCCACCTAAGTTATCACTTCTTTTTATTTCTGGTGGAACATCTATATAACTTGGCTTTGCTTTATAAATAGATTGTTTTCCTTTGTAAGCACCCTTTCCTTTTTTATACGCACCAGCAACATCTAAACCAAACTTGGAAGACGGTTTCGTTTTTTCCTTTTCCAGAACAGATGGTGGCTTAATACCTTTTCTTGGAACAACAGTTGGTTGTATAGCCCTCGTACCAGCAGGACCACCTTGCATCGTCTTACTGCTCCCAGCCTTTACCTTTTGCTGTTCTTCAGCCCTCGATACAACTCTGCCTGTCGCCTTTTCAGTTGATATCAAACTCTTCCCACTATCCAGTTTACGAGTGGCAATAACAGTAGCACCAGCATCAACTTTCTTCTGGTAATCTGACTTTGGTGGCGTTCCTACTTTAAAACCAAAAAACGTCTTCTGCTTCTTAGGTTTTCTTCTAGCCGATAAATAACCCTTTGGTGGCATAATAAATCTCCCTAATCTAATTCACCTTTAACAGAAAAATATTTTTTAGGCAATAAAAAAAGACCCAGCCATTTAAACTGGGTCAGTTTCAGAATAAACCCCTATGCACATATTCCATTATTCCTACCCCTAGGGAATGGAATACTGGAATAATCCTATCAAGCAAGTAATATAAAGTAAAGCCATATATAGCTAGGAAGATTCTTAACCGAGCCTTTTGTGAAATATTCTGAGTGAGAGAGATAATGTGGCGGAAGGCAGTTGACTTTTGACCCCCCATAGTCTTTTAAGATAAATCTATGTTGACCCGAATATCGCCTTGAAGTAGATGAAGTTGCTTGTCTGGAGCTTTAAAGCCAGCTCTATCTAGGATATCCTTGCTAGCTTCAAGCTGAACGTACTCTGATTTGGCTGAACCAGATAGGTTGATAATCCTGTGTACAGCTTTAGTAGCACCTAGACCAATAGTTTCCTGTATGTGTTTCATCATATACTCTTGAACATATGGGAGCTTCAAAGCCTTGCTAGCCGTGACTCTACCAGCTTCACCCTTTGCATATCCAGCGACTTGACTTGCATCTTTAATAGAACAGCCAGATGCTACGATGGTATGCACTAGTTTCTCTTGTTTGGGTGTAAGTTGACGACTCATCCTAGCTATATATAAGCTACAATGGGGAACAGTCAAGTGTTTTTTTAGTTAGCTTGACAGCTAAAGCTGTTAGTAGTTCTTAATACATTAGCCTTCCTCTTTTATCAAGGGCTTCCGTACCAACCATACCTCCCCTTGACAAAAGGTTTCTTGACTAAATAGGCTCAGCATACCAAGCACAGCTTGGTGCTTCCCAGCTATTTAGAGAAAGCCTAGGAAGGCAAATGTATTCCTATGAGTATAAGTATGAGAATATAAAGGACATAGACAAGCATAACAGTCACGCTGTTAAGTGAGAATGTCTACATAATAGGTAGCCATTCTCAGCTTGTCTGTACTGTATATATATATGGGTTAAGCCTACTCTAAAGACGGCACCACGCTAGGAGTCGTCATATAAATCTAGCTGGACAGCCTGTGATGAGGAGTCTATGCGTAAGCGCATATCCTCTTACGTTCAGAGAGCCAGCTATATTTATTGACGTCTTAGCCTACCGATAGCATCTCAGATAAGAGGTACGCTCTCTAAATTGCGAGAGCTATTAAAGAGCTTGGTTCACGCTAGAATCTAAGTAAATAGATTCTGCTCACCATTGCTCTTATCATCTACGACCTCTTATTAAAACAGGATGCTAAAATGATGCCATAGAGTAGGTTAACCATACATACTTTATAAACTAAATTTAAACTTAACTTAGACAAAGGAGATACAAATGTCTGATAAAACTAAACTTAATCAAATACAGATAGATGCTGAAGCACTTATGCAGAATCTATATTCTGAAACTGACTACACAACATACTTTGATGGGGAGAAATACATCAATGAGTATAACATCAAGCCTACAGTAGATGGTGGTACTGAAACACCGAATCCATTTTACAAATTGGGTATCTTGTTTGGAGTTGGAAGTTCTGTTAAGAACGCAATAAAGAACGTAGCTTCTGAAAAGAACAACCTTGAAGTTAAATCAAGGAAGCACGAGAACTTTCTGAATAAAGATGGAATCGTTAGAGATTCTCAAGATGATAAACAATCTGCTGAGTATCTACAGAAATCTATTGCTGTAGACAGATACAGCAAAGCATTGGTAAGACGTGAGTTTTACCAACACGCTTGGTTCTTTACTTGGGGTACACATTGGGATGCTAATGAACATCAAGAACGTGTTGACCTTTACAATGCTTCTAAGTCTAACAACAATGTGTTAGATGAAGGCAAGTTTGAGAATGTAACTTACAAATCTGACCTCAAACTTCAAACAAAGTAACTAACTTAACAAGTGGGGGTGAAATTCCCCCACAGAATGGAGATATATTATGGTAGACCAATGGCAAGAACATTGTGATTTTACTTATTCAACAGATGCCGAGATTGACCAAGACAATGCAACTTGGGATGGATACAAGTTTAAAGATAGAGCTTGGTTACTTAGTCCAAGAGATGTCTGGTATCCAAATCCACATTATGTTGGTAAGCCTGTTCCACATCCAGAAAGCTGGGATGACTAGAACAAACAAGAGAGGGAGGGTGTTCTTCACCTTCTCTCTCTTTTTTTTATATCTATATTCTTGGTCGCTAAAGCGACTAGTTAATTAGGTTTACCCACGCTTATGGGTAAACACCGACTCAGCATCAGAGATGGTGCTGGGTTGGGCAGAGGGGGAAAAGGAATTGGCGTGGGTCTGTTTTCACGCTAGTATATACCCCAAGTAAAAAAAAAGGAGAGTCTTATGGACTTATGGAAAGTATATCAGCAAGCCAAGCTATGGATTGCAGACATCATAACTTTTATATTGTTAATGGCACTATGCTATGGCATATTTGTAGTTCTATATGCGTTCTTTGATGTGCCAATGTACAACTAACCTTTATCTGAGGAGGTAAGTAATGCCTAGATACAAATCGAATACTGGATACCAATGCGAAGAGTGCAAAGAGTTCTTTAAACCAGATGAGATGTCACATCTCAATAAAGATTACTGCTTTGACTGCGACCCAACAGTTGAAGATGATGGGCAACCATCTTGGGAACAGGAGTGGGCAGATTTTGGGGAGGTCTATGATGATGACCCCAATACAATATAACTTTAACAACAAGGGAGGTGTATATTTAATTTTATAAATCAAAAGAATACATTTGTTAATATGGATAAGTGGGGGAAAAGGTACATACTTATCCCCCATTTTTAATAATCGGATTAAGGGTATAGGTTAATCCGATAAACTTGTAGGTAAATAAATAGGTATTAATTAACCTACGCAACTAACGTACTGAGGAGGTACAAATAAATGAGTGATATAGAACCATCAATACAGGTCTACAGACCTAAATCAATTTCAATAACTATTTCACCAGATGCAGAATCAATCTGGTTTTCATTTCGTACTAGAGGTGAACACTTTGAAGACAGATGCACAGTCTATTGCAATCTAAAGACATACGATGGTAGCGAACCAAAGCTACCAATCCTAAAGGTTGAAGAAATAGATAAGGAATACACGACTACTATTATCGATGATTGGACAGAAACTTTCCGTGATATACTTGTGAATAAAAGCAACGCTAAATGGAGGATGAAGTATGCGAAGCCAGCAATTACAAAATGAAATGGTTAAAACAATCGTAGCTAGCCTTGAGGAAGGGCTAGCTAAAAGCAAGAACAATCTCAAATGGGAATGTCCTTGGCATGGATTAATAACACCACCAAAGAATGGATATACAAATGATTACTACTCTGGTGGTAACTCAATGTGGTTGTCAATGGTGCAACGCTCATTAAATTATTCAACAAATGAATGGGCGACAGCCAAGCAATGGAATCAAATGAACGGCTACATTATTAAAGGTAGCAGTGCTGGGTTACAGTACTGTTTAAAGCCAATCATTGTACCAGATGAAGATGATAAAACACAGACTGTTCTTAAAGGATTCAGAGCATACCCTGTGTTTAATCGTGACCAAGTAAAGGGATTGCCAGAACAAGTGCCGCCAATCGAAAATAAATTTAATCGTGATGACAGGATAGAAAACTTTATGAATCAAACTGGCATCACAACTAGGCATAGTAAAGAAGCAAGAGCATACTACAATCCACGTTCAGACTATGTTCACTCACCATTCAAGAAGACTTATAAAACTACGAATGGATATTACAGTACAATATTCCATGAGTACATCCATGCTACTGGTCACAAGGACAGACTCAAGAGAGTGGGCATAGCAAGAGAAGGATTTGATAGTAGCTTAAATTATTTTAGTGAGGATATATATGCCAAAGAAGAATTGATTGCAGAATTAGGTGCATCATTTCTGTCCAGCCACTTTGGTATATACAATGAGAGAAGACAAGACCATACAAGTTACTTGGCTTCTTGGATTAAGAATATAAAGGCTGACCCCAAGTTGCTTTGGACTGTATCAAGTGATGCACAAAGAGCAAGTGATTATTTATTAAACCAATTCCATGAGGAGGAATCAAATGAAGACTTACACACAGCCCGTGTTGCTTAAAGAACATACAGAATTTATCAAGCTGTATATAGCACCACATCTAAAAGACAAATTCAAAATAGAAAAGATAGCAAATGAGATTGAAGCTATCGCACCAGAGTTTGACAAGGCATCCTTCATTGCATACGCAAAAGGTACAATGAAAAAGCTAGATAGGTTAGACACCATGCATGAGTATGAAACTGAGTACAAAGACTTGATGTCACCAGAAGAATACCAGCATCACACCAGTAATATAAATTACAGGAGAACCAAATGGAAATTACTGTAGAAAAAAAGAAAGAAATCTTTAGGTATCTTAGGAATCTTAGAGACAGTGGAAGAATCAATATGATGGGAGCTTCAAAATATATTGAAGCCATCTTTGGTTTGAGTCGATTCAAAGCAAGAGATATCTTCATTGAGTATATGCAGAACCCTAGTTGGGGAGAAGAGTAATGTCAGTAGCCTTAACGAATCAGATATTTAAACTAGAGAAAAAAGTATCTGAACTTTTAAAAGATTTAGAATCATATAAAAAAGCCTATTTAATTCTAATGGAGCATTGGGAATGTTTCCCAGCCGATATTAAAATAGATATCGATGAACAATTACAAAAGGAGAATTTGTAATGGCAGTTGCAACACCAACAGAAATCTTGACACAGATTAAGTATGAACTTGTACAAGATTTAAATAACCTTTGGCATCACCAAAAAATTAGTAATGAAAAATTAAGTGACACAAAACCAGACTTGGATTGTGCCATGTTCAAATTAAAATTCAGTATGTTAATTCGCATCATCAGTATGGAGGTAGCGAATGACAAGTAAAGAAAAAAGAAAAGGAACTTACCATGAGAACTGGTGGGTTTCTTTGTTCAACAGATGGGGGTGGAAAGCTAGACGACAACCCCTGTCTGGTATCTTAAAAGATTTCCCCAATGATATCGAGATACAAATAAAAGACATGAGTATTATTTGTGAATCTAAATACAGGGCTAACGGCTTTGCATTGATATCATCTTATCTTGGGAAGGGCGATGTCGATTTACTTTTACTCAAGGAAAAAAATAGTAATGCCTATATCTGTTTCAATGTAAAGAATATAAAAGCATTGAAGATGTTGGGGGTAAAAATGAAATGAGATGCATGGAACACAGATGTAAAAGAAAACCTGTTGTTGAAGACTCATTAAGAAATTCTTATTGTAGTGAGTGTGCGATTAAAATATTAAAACTAAAACCAGCACATCAAAAAAATAAGTTCAAGAAAATAAAAAGGTAGTGACAATGGAAGTAATCACTACCTTTAAATGCTATTCTGAGGAGGAACGCATTGATACAATAACGTACAATAACGTACAATCAAGTCTTTTTTTGGAGGAACAGATGAAAAAAATAGAACCAATTAAAATACCAGGGGGTACTACTTACAGTATCCCAGAGAGGACTATGAAATTACCAACAGTCAGAGATGATAAAGTCTGGGCATTAAAGCTGGCAGAAAAAAAGCCAGAGCAAACAGACAGAGAGTTGATGGGAAAGCTGACAGATATATTAGATGGAAAGATAGAGGAAGAAATCATAGCAAAGTATTCTGAGTATGGATTTGAAAGTGCTGGAAGTAACTACCTTGTCAAGTCAGATGATAGAGATAAATTATTAGAAGCATACAAGCTGGCTCAGTATTCATTGCAACCTCTATCATTTGAAGATGCAAAGAAACAATTAAGAATTTTATATTCAGTCCAAGCTAGGGTTGGAGAAGGAATATCAGTCAAGGAAAAGGCACATCAAATGGCTTTGTTATTGGCTGATGTACCAGCAGATTTGTTGGTTTATGCTATAGAAATTAATGCAAAGACTCAGAAATTCTGGACATCTTATGCAGAGCTATGGCAACTAGTATCTAATAGAATAGAGAAGCGTAAAAAGTTATTAGAATCTCTAGAATTTAGATTAAAAACCTTGTAATTTAATGGCAATAATGCTACAAATATATATAATTCTGAGGAGAATAATATGGGAAAAAAAGAATATACTATCGGTGGGTCTGACGTAAACAGACTACTCAATGGAAACTGGTATGATTTATACCTAGAAAAAATTGGTGAGAAAGAACCAGAAGATTTATCTGATGCATTGCCAGTTCAACTTGGCATTGAAACAGAAAAGTTTAACATCAAATGGTTTAGAAAACACACACCAGAAGGATTCTGGGATAATAAACATTTTGACACACTTTCAATTAACAATACTCATACACATAAACTCAATGGCATATCATTACTTGGTCATACTGATGGTATGATTTACATTCGAAATAATTTAGATACTGCTTGGGAATCTATATCAGTTATAGAGTGCAAACATACCAATCCATTTACCAACATGAATAAAGTTGCTGACTATTATATGGGTCAGATGCAACTGTATATGTTTCTTACAAGCACAGACTCTTGCTACCTATCTGTTATCTTTGGCAACAGCAGATGGGAATACATCAAGATATCTTGGAGTCAAGAATACTTTGATAAGATATGGGTATACATTAAAGAGTTCTGGGATTGCTTACAGAAGGGTGAAGCACCAGCAAGCATGGAAGTGATGAAGCCTTCCTCTGATTTAGTACCCATTGATGACAGGGTTCGTAGAGATATGTCACATGACAATGAGTTCATGCACATGGCGCATGAGTACAAGCGTACTTACTATGATGCAAAGACTAATACAGATGCTAAGAAGTTTCTTACATTGAGTGTGACAGATAATGACAGAGAGTTACATTGTGACCTACTCTCTGTTCATGTTTCAAAGACAGGTCGCAAAACAATTAAATTAAATGAGGAGTAATAATATGCTTACACAAAAAGCACAAGTGCTAGAGCATTTAAAAACTAAGAAGAGTATTACAAGCTGGGATGCTATTGTAGAATACAATGCTACTAGATTGTCAGCCATCATCTTAACTTTAAAAGAAGAAGGGCATAATATAATTTCAAAAAAAGAATGTGGTAAAGGTAAGTGGTGGGTAAGATACACTTACGATAAAAATTTAGGAGGTATAACTAATGGCGAATAAAGTTCCAGAACATCTAGCAAGTATCTTACAAGCTATAGGTGAAACACCCAACACAGCATTGTGGGATTGCCACGGCACATGGGTTGTCAAACACAAAGCATTAGAAAAGGTAGCATCTACTTTTAATTTCTCATTCAATGACCCTATTGTTATTGAAACAGATATTAAAAATAAATCTGTTGCCTTAATGGTTCGTGGTGAAAGAAGTTTCAAAGTAAAAGATTCAGATAAAATAATAACAAAGTCTGAATGGTCTATCGGTGAAGCATCACCATATAATAATAAGAATGGATATCCCTACGCTATGGCAGAGAAGAGGGCAAAGGATAGAGTAATCCTTAAACTCATTGGCATAAGTGGTGAAGTATATTCTGAAGAAGAAGCAGATGATTTTAAAAATTCCAAACCTAAAGGAGTATAGTACATGGAATACGATAACAATAATAGAGGTGCAACATTCCCACCTAGAGGTAAACAAAAGTTTATCTTACAAGGGAATGGTGAGATAGACCACAAGCCTATCAAAGTTGTAATGGTATCTGATGAATCCAAAGATGGCAGAAAGTACATAGAAATCTATGAAAAGATTGGAGTTATCTTTGATAATAAATACAAAGAACCCAATGACAAGAAGCCACATTACACAGGACCATTAGAAAAATATAACAAACGAATGGCTTGCTGGAAAGCTAAGAAAGATTCCATGGAGTATATGTCATTCAAAATATCAGAGCCAGAAGAAAGACTAGACAACAAAGAGCTTGACGATGAGATTCCTTTCGGTAAAGAATTAGATGAGATGGCTGAAGACTTAGCAAAGAAAGAAGGTAGAGATGGAGGATGGTAAAAAAATTAAAATAGTGGGAGAGATAGAAGCTAAAGGCATTGGCATAAAGCTAGAAGGAATAACAGCCCACAAACTTAGAAAGATAAGACAAGCTATGAATGAGTCACATGACATGAACTTAACATTGCCACAAGTATTATCTCACATCATAACCAAACATTATAAATCATTAGAGTTATAGGGAGGTACAGTTTCCTAAAGATGCTCAATGGGTTTGCATCTATATCTTTAAATCGTGAAAGAGTATTGCCCTAAATATATCAATATGCATACAGTATTCTGAATCGAAAAGCCAAGTACCTTTAAATTCATTAACGGCAAATTTAAAGAAAACCCATAACAACATTTTAAGAGGAGGTCGTATGCCAAGCTGGGATAAATCAGATTGGAGTAAAAGCAAGGGAGATATTATCGGACATGGGAAGTTTGAAGATGACCCCAGAGCAGAGAACTATGATAAGCATGGTAAAATATACCAAACATTTGGTACTGTTCCTGTAAATAATATACAATGGACAGAAGAAGAAAGAGCAAAGGCAAGAAAACAAAAGCCATACCATTTATTCAGAAAGAAATATTGATGGGTAAAAAAATAAAACCACAAAGAGTAGACTATGTATTGCTAGATAAAATACTTTTAGCTAATATGAACGGCAAAACATATAAAACTAATTTACATAATTCAAAAGTAATAAAACTTATTGGAGAAAACTATGAGTCGAAAGTCAAATTACAAAAAAAAACCACCTAAAAAAAAATTAAAGACTACAGACATACCTACTTCAGTAGCGAAAGCCGAGCCAACTCCATTCTTTACATGGCTAGAAGAGAAAATAACACAGCTAATAGGAACACCTAGGGTAATACGCTACTTCATGGGAAAAAAGTCTTGATTTAAAGACCCTCAGAGGGGTGGAACTGCACCTTCTGGTATGATTGTACCCCTCAAATTTTTAATAATAGGTCACGAAGCTCTGGTCCACGGGATTTAACTTGACCCCACCAACGGCTCTCTTCCATCTGACGACCAGCTTCAGACCAAGATTTATTCTCAATCGCATCCCAGAATTTAACGAATTTAGAAAAACGATTCCATCCCATATTGAATTGCATAGAAAGAATGACAACTTGTGCTGGTTCTGGTAGCTCTCTCCACATTGGTTTATGTTTATCGAGTTCATTAGCGTGCTTCTCTAAATCTCTGGCAAGAATAAAGTCAGCAGTTTCTTGGTCAATACCTTCAGCTAAGTTATGTCCGTAACCGATTGTCCAAACTCCGACAGTATCTTTATACATATCAAGGCGACAGCCTTCATGCTTCTTAATAGTATCTACTAAATTGTCCATGTTATTTTTTCCTCTGGTTCATTATCTGTAATCCCTGTTTGCCAAACCGATACCCAAAGCTAGCACCAATACTAATATATAAACAATTATGAAACCAACTAGGGCAATGCTCATCAAGGAATATAAATCCTTCTTTAACATACTCCTGTGTCCAAGGCAAAAAACATCCTGTAAGTACAGCTATAAAAAAAATTGTCCATGCTTCATCCTTCCAGCTTCCAGCCATCTGTGATGTTAAGCTCTGCTCATTCAGCATTGAACTGGTTGCTTCAGTTTCATAGACCTTTGCTTCTGCCCTTGCCCTTGCAACTTTAACATCTGTTTCTGCTTTGGCTTTATCTACCCTACCCTGTAACCAAGTTCCAGCAAGAGAACTGATTGGTCCAATTAAACTACCTAACATAATCTTCTCCTTTAAGGTTGGCGAGAGGTATCCGATATAGCACCCACATAATACAAGACCAAAAAACTGAGTTTAATGTTAATGTAAAAAAGATACCTCTCATAAATTGTTCCTTGCGAAGTGGGGATTATCTGTATCAAAAATAAAAACTGCTGTATCTAATGCAGTCTTGCTCTCAAAAATATATTTATATTTATTTCGGAAATTTATAATCCTCATTCGTATTATATTTATTCTATCTTCTAAATCCATTATTCATCTTTTTCTTTATCAGCTTGCTTAGGTATGCAATAAGCCTTGACCCAGATTTTATCTCCAGCCAAGGATTGCGACCAATTCTGGTGTCCGATTTTATACGCATATTTAAGACACGAATCCAAACTATTGAAGTAGACACTATCTTGTACAGTTCCAGATAAAAATATTACTAACACCCATATCAATTTGACTTACCTAAAAACAACCCCAAAGCTACAGCTTGTGCTGATGTTATTACTGATACCATACCTGACTGCTCAAGGCTAGGGTTTGATAAGCCCATGTACCAGAACACAGTAGAATAAGTTAGATACATATAAAGAAGAATCAGAAGGCGTGGGATAATCTTTAAGGTATCAATAGCATGAGCCCACTGCTCTACAATCTGGGTTAGTCTAGTCATAAGTTACCTTTCTTTTTTTCTACTACTAAATAAATTATCCAAATAATACCAATGCCAACAATAGTAGCACCGACACATATACTGACAATTTCAATAATTTTCTTGCGAAGTTCCTGTTGTGCATAGATTTGGTCCTGTCTTTGTTTACGAATCTTAATCTGCATTTTCAGTAGTTCATTCCACGCATTAGGACCATGTGTTAGATTAATCCAGTTGCGTAGTTCTTCTTCCATTGCTTCAGCCTTCTTCTTGCTGGCGAAAGCATCCATTGCTTCCTGTTCAACGGAAGAACCAGCAAATAATTTCTTAAAGATAGGTGGGTTCTTTGACATCTTCTCTGCTTGGTTGACATCTGAGATTGCACCCATCCATCTGCCGATGTCGCCATACATTCCTTCGACATCTCGACCAGCTTGGAATCCTTTTTTAATTAAATTAAATGCTGAGGTAGCTGTTGCTATTGCTGTAATTGGGTCCACATTAATCAGCATCCTCTATGGTTAGTTCACCAGCATCAACTTGTCGTTTGATTTCTGCGTAGTGTGTGTTGTCTAGAACCATTGGAACACTATAATGATTACCATCTATAATTGCATTCACAGCACAGTTTTCATTTGTTAATTTATCTTTTATATATTTTGCATTTGTTATTGTCATTTTATTAAACATAAAAACCGTCCTACAATTCTGAACTAAATTCTAAATAAGTTGAAGAACTATTATTTGCCAAAAGAGAAAACGCCCTACCAGCAGTTAACCCACTACTTGCAGCGATTACAAGCACTGACATTTTTGTACTAGCTTGGTCTGATACAGATGGAACAGCACTACAAGTAGTAACTGTATTAGCATGGTATATTCCATAATTTGATGCTGTTCCAGTTGTACCTACTGATGGAACTGCTCTCATTTCTACAGGGTGTTCATAGTACGTTTCTGCATCTGTAGTTGTCCTATGTTGACCAACAGCAAATCTAGTCCAAGCACCAATGGGTTGTAGTTTGTGATAATAGCGTTGGCATCTTCTTAAATTATCAGCATAACTTTCTACTTCAAAAGGTGTAGCCACCTCGCCTACTTCCATCTGAACACCAGTAAGTTGCCAAGTGCTTTCATCTGTTGTAGCTAACCCATTTTGTGCATGACCATATGCCAATCTTGCGGCAGCATAAGTACCCCAAGAAGTATTATCTGTTGATGTATAATTACTTCCAGCAAATAAATTCCAATTTACATAAAACCCAATAGTATTATCATTAGCTATAGCTTGAGAAGTATTACCTACAATGGTTACAGTTTTATATTCCCAAGTATCGGCTGAATTAATTGTGTATGTGCTACCTATATTTAAACCACCATCATCCATGTATATTTGCATAGCAAATGTTCCAGTTAAACTGCTTTTAACCCAAAACGAAACTGTAAATTTCTTTGCTGATGAACCACCATACAGCAAATGCTGACAGTCTTGTGATTCTATTATTGCAGCAATCCTCATTTCTTCATCAGCTGCTAAAGCACTTTCAACAGTTTTTGTTTGAAACTTTAAACTTTTACCAGTACTTCC
>VTLG01013920.1_pt1 | contig 13367 bp, 13 predicted proteins | sample 4694571 | NCBI WGS metagenome assembly VTLG01 (sample SAMN12604809, study PRJNA352737) | marine metagenome | biome: ENVO:00000447; feature: ENVO:00000209|ENVO:00000569|ENVO:01000036; material: ENVO:00002151; isolation source: viral sequences binned using virsorter ... | reverse complement strand
ATCTTTACCTGAGGTTACTGTCTTAGGTTGACAAGTGAAAGTTCTTCTAAATGTTACGTCTAACTCGTCAGCGTCTGAAAATACACTACTTATTGTAGTATTTGATTGAGCTATTGCTTGTACACTTACTGTTGTTATTGAACCTGCTTGTGTTGCATCAGATTTACATAAAAATGTTATATATTTAGTATCATCTCCATCTTTATGCATATGGAAAATATGTCCGTTTTTCAAATATGCTAATTGTTCAGTGCCTCTAGCACCACCATCGTGGTCAGTGACAAAGAGTTTTATTGTAGCTATCTGGGTTGTTGAAGTTGGAACAACTGAACCTGACGACTGTTTAAATATAATTTCACCATCAAGTGAAGGGTCGCTAGTGTTACTAAGTTCTATATGATGATTTCTACTTACTGCCGGGTTTGTAGCTGCCAAATTTGTATGGGCTGTTAAATAATCGCCAGTATCATAATAATGACCAAATTTGTTAATTGTGACGTCAGTAACGTTACCACTACTAATTGTAACGTCTGCTGTAGCGCCACGGCCATTCGATTGTAAAGAAGTATCTCCTACAGCTACTAAAGGTACGTTCCTGTGTATACCATCAGTAGTATAGTTGGTTCCTCCGTATGAAGTTGCAGACCCTGAATAATCTAATTCATCAATACCCGGACCTAAATCTAATATAGGTTCTTTAGACACAATTCTCGAATCAGAATTGTTAGTAGCTGTATCTATATCATCTTGATTGACTAAATCGTGAATATCTGCTACTATATAATAACCATCCATTACATCACTTGCGTCGTGAGTGTTCATAGCATTCATTATTACTACACCATAAGCACCTTGTCTAGCTTTATCATTATACCACCAACTACACATATCATGTGTGTTACTCATAGGATATCTGTTAAATACAAACCATGCAGCTCTTCTACATGTTAATCTTGAAGCATGTCCACCCTCCCCGCTAGCTTTTACGAAAGGTGGTGGTAACTCTAATCTAATAGGTATGTGAATATATGGGTTAGGACGTTGTTGTGAATCACCATCAGGATACATTTCTAGAGGTGCTGGAATGTTTACTTGACCTCTAATTTCCTGTAAAAAATCAATTTCACTATTTGGAGCTTTTAATATTTTTGTACTATCTTGTTCGTTAGAAAAATATGCATGAACATTTTCCCATAGGCATGATGATATGCTATTTGGGTCTTGTGTAAATACAGGATTAGATTGAGCAATATATACCCTTTGTTCATTACCTGTCTGGTCAACATCAGAATTACCATCATGGGCATTTTCAGTTTCTAACCTGAACTCTATAGGAGAAGTTACTCTCATATTCTGCCAAATAGTATTCTTTTCATTCATAAGCATTTTTGGGTCTGGTTTGTTTAATAGAGGTGCAGAAGATGGAACCTCTTCTATAACATCTGTTTTATCATATTCAATTAAATCTCTAATATCATCATCAAAAAACCATATATCGTCTTGTAGTATTTGGTTACCGTATTTTGGTCTCCATTTCTTTTGTACGACACTACCAATTTCAGCATCAGTGTATGCAGTACTTAAACCTCTATTTTTACCAGTAACTTTATCAGAAATCTTTTTACCCCACTTAAGAGTCCATCCTGCAACTTTTTCACCAGCAGTTCTCAACATAGCAGAACTAGTTCTATGTCCTTTCATTTCCACAAGAGGTATTCTTGCATTACGGTCCCAAGTTGTACTTCCGGACAATGATTGATTTAGATATGGTACCTTTTTTAGAAATGGTGTACCAATAGCATCTAAGACGTCGAGTGGAAAATTACCTACGTCCCTAGCCCAAGTGTCAGGTGGATTACCTTTTCTGGCTCCGATTGCTTCAGCTTTATAAGCGTAAGCACCATATATCTGTTCTTCACTCATCCATCTTCCAGCAGCCCTCTTATGAGCGGTACCTCTTTGTGCACTTCCTTTTTGTGCTAACCAAGCTTCATGTACTGAAATAGAAGGACCTGCTTCTCTTAATTTAATCCCTTCAGACCATCTAGTTGAAACTGTGGGTTCAGAATACATCATACTACCTGTAAAATCATCAAATATCAAAGGGTTTTCATTTATCATCGATGAAAATGCAATAATATCTGAATTAGCAACTGCCGTAGAGCCTTCTTCAAATACAGACCTTATATTATTTTTAGTGTGATACATATCAACTTGGAATTTACCATCTTCTGTTCCACTAGTAACGGTAGTAGTAGCGTCTTCGGCACGGTAATCTTTTGTAGAATCTATATAATAACTTAAAAAACCTCCAATTAGCGTTGCGTCGCCGAATGGTGGTTTTGTTGCAATTTCAAAATTAGAATAAGCTAAAGTCTTTCGTATTCCACCTCTTACAAATACATTAGCGTTTTGACCGTCCGATAAATTCGGATAACCATTATCTAAATATCCGTCACTTAAAACCTTACTCCTTTTTACAAATATTGCCATTTTATTATTTCTCCATAATTGATGTTCCTCTATTTATAGCAGTCTTACCAAAAGTAGAACCAAATTGTGTTGTTCTTACTGCTAGACTTCCAGAATCAGAAGCGCTATTTAAAGCTTGTGGTAAAACCTCTCCTAATTTATTAGCAAAGTTATCTGCATCGTAAACGTCACCCTCTATTACAATGTTAATACCACCTGAATCATAAGCTGCACTTCCACCTGCCATATTTTGTGTTTTAGATATAATAGTTTCACCGGGTTCTACCATTACTTGTCGGTGATGAGGTCTACCTCCTGTGTCATACATAGGTATTCTTCCACCAGTGTCGTATGTTGGTGTTGACCCTGCATTAGTTCCTATATCATATTCTGGTACAGGTGGCATATCCAAATCAGGAGGTTTCATCATCTTTTGCATTAATAAAGAGAATGCTAAACCTGCTAAAGCACCAATTGCAAGTGTCGCAATTAGTTTTGTTGGACTTAATCCTCCTTTGAATATTTCTGCTATACTTTTACCCATAATTTGTGCTGCTATAGCAACACCAAACATTCCGCCAGCAATCATAGATAATCCTGCTGCTACAAATGGAGATGATTTAGCAAAGGCGATATTAATAGCCATTAATACACCCACAGCTCCATAAGCTGTTGCGGCAGCTCCAGCTACAACCAGATATGCTTCAGATTCTTTCATTTTTGCTAAACGATTTATATTTGAAACAATTGCGGACATAATAGTTTCATTGGTTAATATTGCAGTTAACATTGATGTTATAGGTAGTACACCATTAATCACTTTCCATAATAGTATAAACTTAATACCTTCTGGTCCTATCAATTGTAATATATTTAATACAGCTCTTAAAGGAACTGTTAGCATATTTAATACTTCTGTAGAGCCACCAGCTTCTTTAGCAAAGCCTTTAAATAAAACCATAACTTCAGTTAACAATGCTGAAAGTTGTTTCATAGCATCAATAACAAATCTTTTCATACCTTTACCTACATCAGTAAGTACTTTCTGACCATCTGGTAAGGTAGTATAAATCAAATCACTAAATTGTGATATAATTTGATGTAGAGTCATATGAAATTCATTCATAAAACCATTGGCTCTACCTATCTCGTCAGTAAGGATAAATGGAGCCATCATAGCATTCTTTAATATTTGCATCTGGTTGCTTATCGAAGCCTGTTGAATTTCTGCCATCTCTTGAGCTGCACCATGAGCATTCTGTAAATCATTAACAGCTCCTTCAAATTCTTCTACGTTTTGTACTAAGTGAACAAATGCTGTAGCACCACGTACGTTTAAATCTTCTAACAATGTAGTCATTAACTTAACATTGTCGTTAATATCTGGGAAAGCTGCTGCAAAATTCCTAGCTATCTCAGTTAATTGTAACATATTGCCTTGATTATCAAGGACTTTAACACCTAATTGTGCAAATTGTCTTGTCGCATCTTCTGCACCTTCGGCGAACTCTGCCATAGCCTGTCTTAAACCACGACCTGCAATACCTGCTTCTAAAGCACGGTTAGTTAATACTTGTAAAGAACCTAGTAATTGGTCTACACTCTGACCTGTAGATACAAAGAACGGCATAGCGAATTTGACAGCACTAGCTAAATCTTGATATTCAATTAAAGATTTGTTAATAGCGTGTGCGAACTTATCTACAAGCATACCACTTTGTTCCATTTCCATACCAAAACCAAAGAGTGTCTGTGTAGTTAACTTAGAAATTGTATTATGGTCTCCCTGTACAGCCATAGATAATGTTAATGTATCATTTAAAACTGACAAAGAATCATCTGCACTTAAACCAGCAGATGCCATCTGGTATAAACCTGTAGATGCGTTTTGTAATTCAACACCATAGTTTAATCCAAATTCTGCTATTGCGTCAGATAATCCGAATAAAGTATCTTGAGATGTTTGGAAAATAGATTGAGCGTTAATTAACTCATTTTCAAATTCAGCAAATGATTGATTAACTTCATTCAATTTGTAATAGAATGCAGTAACTGCTGCTGTAGCATATATAAAAGAGTTTCTTAAAGTATCTTTAACACTTGTAGCTATATTACTAATAGCCTGTCCTTGTTGTTGTCTTAAATAAATTTCGTCTTGTAATTCTTGATTAGCTTCGTTTTGAGCTTCATTATACTCCTTTACTAAAGCTGCCTTTTCTTTTTCTATATCTCTACCAGTAGCAGCAGCTTCTCTTTCTAAATCTGTAATTTGACGTTGTAAATCTTCAGCGATTCTTAAATTATGAATCATACCCTCGGTGAGTGTTCCTCTTTCCTTAGCAGCTTTATTTTCTTCCCTCATCTTGTCGATGATTTGTTGTCTCTGATTAACCTCTCGTGCTGCGAAATCCTTAGTAGTTTCTGCTGAAGTAAAACCTGAACCTTTTAATGCTCCACCTGTTGTTTCTGTATCTATAGTTTTGTTTAAATCACTAAAAGCCTTTTTCATCTGTTTTGCTACAGATACTGTCTTTTTACCTACAGCATCTATCGCTGAGGTATCAGCTTTCATTCTTTTTGTAGCTAATCCTGCTGTAGTACCGGCCCTTTTAGCTATAGCTTCAGCTGTCTTTTCTTTCTGTGATACAAGGTCTTTTGAACTTTGTTTTGCTATTTGGTCAAGTTCACCAAGTTGTTGTTCTAATGTTGCTTTTCTTTCTTTAGCAGCTTTATTAGCACCAGCTCTAGCAACTAAATTAACACTATCGACTGTATCTCTAACCGCATTGACCGCGTTCCTTCTCGACCCTCGTCCTACGAGGAAATCAATTTGAAACGCCATGCCGGTTAGACTCGTCATCTTACTTGTTTATTAACTCCTTAAAGTTTTTAGGTGCTGGTGTAGTTAAACCAAACCTAGCTTTCATTCCTTGCGTTCTAGCATAATCAGCTCTTATTGACGGATTATCTTTAGCCATTTCAGATATATTCTTATCTGTATACCCGTCAAAAGCGTGTACTGTATTGTAATTACTCAGACCTTTTAATAGTCCAACTAATTCAGTTCTGCTACTTTCTTTTATTTCGGTATATGAAAGACCTAAATCTTTCATCAAAGGTATCCAAAGGGTTACCATATCAGGGCTGTTTTCAGCCCAATTCAAAAATCCGGTGTCTGAGCGCCTAGAACTTTAGCAGTTAACTGATATCTCAAAGTTGTAGGTAGTTCATCCCAAACTGTTGCTAAACCGCATGCGTTATCAGGGTCCATATCATCAGCTTTGGTTAACATAGCTTTAACTTTTGCGATACCAATTTGTTGATATGCTTCGTTCTTTTCTTCTTCAGAAGCGGCATCATCAGGGATTGCTATCTTTGGTTCCTCTGCTTCCGTTAATTCACACCATTGGATTGCAACATCTTTTCCTCTATACTCAATAGTATCTGAGGCCACTTCAGTTGTCAATGCTTTCAGTTCTTCTAAACTCCATGTTTCTGTCATTTTTCTTCTCTCCTTATATTGTATGGGGGAATTTCACCCCCATGATTGTTTATCTAAAGATATTTCTTTAGTGGTTTGTCCATGCCGGTTTTCTCGACCCAAACAAACTTTTTACCGTCTTCACCGACGTAGGGTACACCTATTAAGTTTTGTTCTTCCTTCTTAGGTTCTTCCTTTTTTTCTACTTTCTTTTCATCTGCCATTTAATCACCTTACATCTCTGCCTGCGTTGTAGCTGTTACTCCGCCTTGGAAAACATTTGTTGATTTTGCACCAGATAATAATAATGGTTCGACCATAGAAGAGAACGTTAATGTTTCTTCGTTAGCTGAATCATTACTCATAGTAGAAGCATATGAACCGTACATCGCGTTTCTTAAAACGATAACTGCACCATCATTTGCTGAACCTGTTGAGTCTCCTTTTAATTGTATTGCAACTCTGTAACCGTATACAACATCAGAGCCAACAACTGCACTTTTTGGGTCAGTTGAACCGTCTGCTATAGTTGTTGCTGTGCGTACACCGTGTCTTGCTGAGTGTTTTCCATCACCTTCTGAATCTGCTGCTGCGTAACAAGTACCTTGTTGCATAGTGCTCCATAATTTATCACTTTTCTTTCTTGTGATAGTTATTTCCATGTTCTTTTTAGTTTCTATCTTACCGGGTGTTTTAGTACCAAAGTATGAAATCTCTTCATCTTGTGCACCAAATGTCACATCGACACCTGTAACATCAGATAAGTTAAACCCTGCATATCCTAAATGTGAATCAAAAGGATAAACTTGCTGTGAATTATTTGCTACTGTTGGTGAAGTGTGAGCAGAATTGTCTTGAATTTTCAATTTTGTTTCAGCAGTTAAATATATTCCTGCGTCTGTACATTCGGTAGTAACCCAAACCTTTACATCTTTTCCTGTATAATAAGCCATATTTATCTCCTTACATCTCGTCCGCATTAGCTAACAATAATGTGTGTTGTGCTGAATCCGAAGTACCATCTGTGATAATTGGATTTACATAACTCATCAATGTTATCGATTCTTCTTGCGAACCATCCACCTGTAGTGTTATAGTGTAGTCAGTGATACAAGCATTAGGAAGTACGAATACTTCTCCTGCATCAGTGTCTTTAAATCTTAAGGCTATCCTGTAGCCGTATCCGAAAAAGTCGGGTTGGTAGTGTCCATTACCAATTGCACCGTCTTCATCTAAGCCAAACCTAGCGTCTGTATAAGCGACGCTCCAACAATCGTCTTTCTTTTTTCTTGTTAACGTTACTGAGTTTTCCTTCTTAATTTCTGCTTTAAGGACGTTTCTTTGACCTATAAAAGCTACATCTTCGTCCATTGTTCCTACGGACAAATCCACAGCAGTCAAATTTTCTGGTCTTGCGCTGAAATCGGGTGTACCAGAATTACCTGCTACATCTGTGACTTCTGCAAACATATCTTTTCCAGAACTTCCATCCATTCCAGCTAATCTAGGTGGTGCGAACAAAGTTTCAGATGTTGATGCTGTATAATATGTTCCTCCTCCTGATGCAGCGAAATTACGGACGGCCATGCTTCTGTCACCTGATGTGGTTACAGCGCTTAGGCCAAAAGTAGCGTGTTCAGTTAAAAGAGCGATGTCTAAATCTCTTCCTAAGTAGTATGCCATACTTTATTTCTCCAGCATTTCGTCAAATGCGTAATTACTTATAGCAGACGGTAGTATATAAAGCTTTCGCCTAATCGTCTCGTGTAGGGGACATTAGTGGGAAAACACCAGCTCTGAATCCACCTTGGTAATAAATACCAACGTATGGTGCGGCCCATGAATGTGATTTTAAGTTTTGATTTAATTCTTTTGTGCTGTCAATGAATCTTGATAACTCTTTATTTTGGTTTGCAATTTGTTTTAACTTAGAAATTTTAGGGTTTTCGTCAATTTTATTTACCATAGCTGTAAACCCACTTTGTTTCTTTGCCGCTTCCTCCATGGCTTTTTTAATTTTGGGATTTTTACGCAATTCGATATCAGACATATTTATTATATCTGTAAGAAAAGAACCTATAGCTTTATTTGCATCTTCGTCTTCAAATACTATAGCACCACCAGCTACAATTAAACCTTGTTGAGATATACCTTTAAATTGAGCTAAACCTGTAGCTAATGTTAGATTCTCTACACCACCAGCATGAGCTAACCATAACATATTCGTTACCCTTATAGCAACCTCCATTTGCTCTTTTGTAAAATTTACATCTGGGTCTTCTATCATACTTCTCATGAAAGCGTCCATATAATAAGAAGAGTCTGGATTAATCATTACATCTTCCGCAGTACCTCTTGCTAACTTTAAACTACCGTTTTTTAGTGCACCTTCAACTGTGTATTTATAACCTACATTGATAGGGTGCTCGTCAGAAAGTATAAACATATCTGTGAATGTATCTAATTTTAAATCTTTACCGCCCTTCTTTTTGTAAGTTTGACCCCAGTCTGTTCCTAAAAGATGCATTACTGAAGTGATAGCAGCAGACAAACCACCTGAAATGAATTTTTCCTTTCCTGATGTTTTGTACATATCGTCCATTTTGAAAATAGCCTGTAATCTTTGTCTTTCCATGGAATCTATCCTCGATGTGGATTTTGTTCCTATCAATCCTATTACTTCATCCTTTTCCATTCTCCATTTCATACCTAATTCAGCTTCAGCAAAGTCTCTAATGTTTGTCTCTTTGTCTTGTTTTAAAAATCTTGTTCCAATAAAATGTAAGACTTCATTTATAGCTTTTCGATTCTCTTCGAAATGTTTATACAAATCTGATTTAAGTCCAGCATACTCATCTCCACCAAGAATAGGTAGTGTATTTGATGGGTTATGATAGAATTTGTCCTCTAATTTCCTTAAAACAGAAGTGTGGCTTGTGCTTTCTGTTAATCTTTCTTGTGTAACTTCTATCACATAAATTAAATCTTGAAATCTAAAGGCTATATCCATACCACTAGCCTTACCTTTATGCGCTAACTCAGTGTCTAATGTTTCTATATCACCAAAAACTTCAGGATACATACGTTTTAATATTTCAGGCATCATTTCTTCTGGAGCTTCTGAGAATTTACTTTTACCACCAGCTCGTGTACTTGATAAATCCTCTGACAAACCACCGGGTTTCTCCAAATCCTTTGTTAAATCTTTAACTTTTGATTGTATTGTTTCTGTAACTGATTGTCTCCACTCATTCAGCATGTCTTTTGAAGTATCTTCTTGTTGAATCCATGCGTCATATTTTTCAAATATTTCGCTTAAAATACTATAATTAACCATACTGTTCATTTTGTACTTAAAAGAACCTTCTTGTTCAGAATTATAATCAGGGTCTTTTTCGATAGACTTTTCAAATATCTTTTGTACTGTTGTAATATAATCTACTGCATAGTCATACCATACGTGGTTACCTCTTAATTGTATACGTGCAGGTCCTAAACCAGAGTGTGATTCTTCTACAGTAATCACTCCTGCTTGCGATGACGCATATTCTGAACCGTGCTGTTTTCCTAACGAAGGATAAAATCCTGCTGTTAAAGAAAATAAGGCGTTATCGTCCTGTGCTATTTGTTGTACAACGATGTCACTAGCTTGAGCGTTTTTACGAAGAGCAAATCCATCTCTACCATACAGTTTAGATGATTTAGCTCTACCTTTAGATTCAGTTACATAATCTTCTTTAATCAATGCTCCACCAGCACCCTCTTGTACTACATCACCGCGTCTTACTCTAAAAGAGCCTTTACCGCTACGATTACCCATATACTTTCTAGCAGAACCGTAATCACTTGGTGTAGCTTGGTAAGGTTTACCTGTCATTGGGTCAAAGAAATCATGCCAACCGTGTGTTTTAGTATTTTTTAACTTTGATGTTCTATTAAAATAATCTTTTTGAGGGTCATATGGTTTAGGTTTTTTAGCCATTATCTTTTATTTAAGAATACAACAGACATTTTACAACTAGCACCATACCAATCCATCTGAGGCATGAATCCAATATCATTCCATGCTAGAACGTGCCTTTCTAGTATTTCTAAATCCTCCTCTTCGTAGTCGTTCCAATTTATATCTTGTAAAGCATTAGCTACATTTAACATTAACCAATTTAATAATCTTCTTTGTTTATAATCTGAACTACCTACTGTTATTGCAGTCTCTTTATCTGTCATCAGATGTATCATAAATCCTATACCATAAGCTTCACCAGTCTGATTTTGTTCATCACCGAAAGTTATGGTCTCTCCGAAGTATTTCTCAGATATACCTGAGGCTACTTGTTGTATAACTATACATGGAAATCTTAATTCTTCAGTTTCTGGAAATTGTCCAAATATGTATATATCTTCTCCAGAACCAGTAAGTGTGTTTATCTTGTCACTAAGCCCCATCATTAGGGCTCTTTCTATTACATTTAAATAATCTTTAGCCATATGCTCTTCTCCTACTTCCTCTTTCTCCTCTTACTCTTACAGCACTTATCTCCATATATTCATCTCTATAATCTTTAATAGTCTGTATTCTCCATTCAGCTTCTTTATAAAGAACTATATCTTTAAGCTCTACTAAGCCAGAGCTTGTAGTAAGCACTAGGCTCAATAAATCATATGTGGATGCACCATAGAGCTTATCTATATCTAATATAGTGTTATCTGTGCCAGCTGTAAGTTCTGTTCTGACACCGTCTTTGTATACTGATGTTTTATCTCCTGCTTCTAAGTCTCTTAGAGGTACATCAATAGTGATATACTCGCTGCTAGATAGAGCCAATGAACCGCTCCATGTTAGACTTTTAGTTGTACCATTTTCGTTACCACTTAGAGCTATTTTTGTTAATGTAGTGCCCGACTTTATTCTAAATTGAAGCCTATCTAGTTGATAACCAGCTGCTTTATCTGCAAACGTATGTACTGTGTGAGATGTGTTTGTTGCTGAATAGTCTGCTACTTTGTAAATTATCCTTTCTATATCTATAAGTTTATCGTAAGATTCTAATTCGTTAAACTGTGTTGTTTCACTAAAATTATCCATACCTAAAATATAATCTAAAGATGGTGCATAAAATGTACAAGCTCCTGTAATTCTATGTCCTGTCCTTTCTAATTGTCCAGAACGGCTAATAATAGGGCTTTGAAGGCATTTAAGGCCCGGTAGAACTAACTCTGGACTATCTGCATGGTAAGCAGCGTCTGCGCCCTCAGATTGCGCTGCGTAACTATCTTGTTCATAACCGAAATTAACGGCTGGTCCTGCTAATGCGGAAGTATCCTTTTTTGTTGATTTTGTAGATTTTCTATAAATTGGGTCTCTAATAAAAACTAGGTCACGTACTTGACTTGTACGATGTCTCATCTGCCTAAGAAGTTTAGGCATATTTACTCTACCTAGTTTTATATTACTCATACTAACCTACATTGCGGGGTTTCTGGCGCACATTTAATGTACTGTCAGAACCATCAATATTCTTTTTCCAGTCTACGTTGCCCAAAGTTGGGTCTGCATTATAGGTAGATGTTTTAATACTTAGTGAATTTTTCTGCAACAAAGCATCGTTTGCCATGTCTAAGAATTTACCATATGGGTCTTCTTTTGTGAAGGACATAAAGATATCACCAATCTTCATATCTTCTACTCCCATACCGTTCTGTGCTACACATAATAAATATGAACTATAGTAACACACTGCTTGGTCTACTAAATCATTGGAGTTCACTGTAAATGAAGTTCCTTCCTGCTCTTCTACCCATTCTATTGCCATTGTCATAAGAACTGACAAATCTGTATCGTCTACTTCTGTAGCTTCGATACCTGTCAGTAATCTAACTCTCGTTCCTAACGTATCTAACGTCATTGTTGAATTTCTTGTTATTGCCATTTTAACACTTCCACCTTCTACGTGCTTGATTTATTCTTGAATTAGGGTCATTTCTTGTTTTAGCTGAACTTCTCTTTTTCTGTCCTGCTGACCTAGCACAATAAGATTTACGTCTTTTAGCAGCTTTACTACCTTTCTTAACTTTACCTGTAACTGCTCCTTTAAGTTTAGAACCCGGATTAGCTCTTCTATAAGCTTTGATTCCCTTTCTGGTCATACCAGCTCCAGATTTTGTTTTACGATAGTTAGCTCCTTTACCTTTTGTTGTTTTACGAATAGCTTTACCTTTTTTGCGTTTTTTAGTAGCTCTCTTTTTAACAGGCATGTTTCTTCCTCTTACCCTTTTTCTTCTTATATGCCATTATTTCTTCCTCCTATAGGTTCTCTTTTTCTTAGGAGCTGTTTTCTTTTTCTTAAATGGTCCTGTTTTATTTTTCATCTGTTTATATACTTTAGGTTTTACACCTGCTGTCTTCTTACCGCGCTTTTTTTTCTTTTTTGCTTTTCTCATGTTGTCATATAGATTTGCCATTACATCATCCCCATTGCACCTGCTCCACCAGCTGCTGTAACTAATACAGCTAACCATCTTTGGAGTGATGACTTTATATCGTTTTCCCACATTTCGTGGTGTGATAAGTGATTTGTAAAAAGAGTTTCGAACTTATCCATTCTATTATAGATAGTCTTTATCCTTTCATCCATCCGAATCAATAGTTCTTCTCTTTCCCACTCTTTCATCATCCAGACCTCCTGTCTGGTAAAGTACCTTCATCTACAAACTGTTGATACATATCTTCTAAAGACATTCCATATTCTGTCATAGCGTATATGTTTATCTCATCCCAGTCCATATCCGTTTCTGTTCCTACTATTAAACCATCAACAACATAGTTGTTAGATTTAGTTATAATATTCCATACTGCATTCTGTCTGTCACCAGTTGACCAGTGTTTTTCTACATCTACAACTTTCTTTTGTATTAGTTGTTTACCTTTAAGTCCTATACCTTTAGTACCAGTTGGTATACCTAATACACTATCAAGTTTTAGATTTTTGAATACTGTATCTTGTTGATATCTTTCTCTCATCCATTCTTCGAACTCTACAATAGCCCATTCTTTATTTGCTGTCAAATAAGGGTGTTCATGTGTAGAGGTAATCTTTGAACCGTCGTCAAAGTGTAAATCTACAAAGTGGTTTCTGTATGTAGCGTAGGAACCATGTTCAAGTACCTCTACGTCATACTCACCAGTTTCTGAATTATAAATTAATATTTCTTCACCATCATCTATTTCTTCAATAGGTTTGGTTGTTCCATCAGCTAACATAATTGGTGTACCGGGTGCGAAACAAGTACCGGGTGGGAAGTGACATCCTCCGCCACCGGGGTCACCGGGGTCTCCTTGTGGTCCTGTAGGTCCAGTTGGTCCTGTAGCACCTTTCTGTCCCTTTTGTCCTTTAGAACCTCCCCCGCCACCGCC
>VTLG01008329.1_pt1 | contig 13369 bp, 19 predicted proteins | sample 4694571 | NCBI WGS metagenome assembly VTLG01 (sample SAMN12604809, study PRJNA352737) | marine metagenome | biome: ENVO:00000447; feature: ENVO:00000209|ENVO:00000569|ENVO:01000036; material: ENVO:00002151; isolation source: viral sequences binned using virsorter ... | reverse complement strand
TTGATCTATACACTAAAGTTGATAGTGGTGCTTCAGTTGAACAAATCCTTGAAGATAAGAAGAAGGCTGAAGAAGCTGAAATCTTAATGGAAAAGAATTCCGATGATAGTGAGGATGATGAAGATGGAGACATGAATGTCTAACCTATTGAGTAGTCAAAAATCTATCCATAGTGTAAGTCCGCTTGTGGCCCTTTTGGGCCACAAGTCTTATAAGGAGACAATATGAAAAAAGAAAGTATTGAAGAATTTTTAAAACGAGGTGGTAAGATTGAGAAGGTTAAACCTGGTGCAGCTGCTGTGTTAGGTTCTTTAGATAAATCTAAAATACCACATTACGATAATGATGATGTAAAGAAAGGTAAGGCACATGGTACAGCGCCTCTACCTGAATATAAGAATACAAAACCTAATACATACCATGATTATGATTTAGGGGGAGATAAGATACCAGTTTTTGAACCAAAAGGAAAGGAGGGCTCGTGAGCATAACCGTTGAAGTAAGAGGTGGCAACCTTGAAAAAGCCATGCGTGTTCTAAAAAAGAAAACACAAAAGGCAGGTATTGTTAAAGAGTTAAGAGAAAGGCAATACTTTCATAAACCGTCAGAGATCAAGCGTGAAAAAAGAAAAGCTCGTGCTAAACTTATTGCAAAAGCACAAAGAAAAAATGACGAGATGTTAGGTTACACTTGGGTTAAAGGCGAAAAAATTAAAAGAATTTAGAGTTTCTACGCCGTTGTGTCTGATATATATATTATTACTAGAAGGCAATTCATAAGTCCTTTTAGGGGTGTAGAAAGGTTAGGGCAGTACCTAATGGTCAATAAGACTAGTAAAACTGCCCACTTATTGCATGGTCCATTGGTCTTTGTAGCAGAGAATCGATAGGGATCCTTAGTCTGATAGGCTCAGTAAGATGAGTTAGGGTAAATGTGGGTGAGACCTACCACTACCATGCTTGAAATTATATAAATAATTATTATATAATAATTGACAATGCCATTATGGGTTGTCAGAAAATAACTTTGCTTAATAAAGGAGGTTAATATGACCAATAAAGCACTATCTATTTTCAATCAATTAAGACCGTTATCAGTAGGATTTGATGACATGTTCGATCATTTCGAATCAATGTTTGATGTACCTACGATAAACTATCCACCATACAATATTGTAAAAACTGGTGATAATAAATTTGATATTGAGGTTGCCCTTGCAGGTTTCAATAAAAAAGATATTAATGTCACTAGTGAAAACAATATGTTGACTATCGAATCAAAACAAGATGAGAAGTCAAAAGACAAAGATGGTGAAGTGATTCACAAAGGTATCTCAAAAAGATACTTTAAGAGATCATTTACAATCGCTGATGATGTAGAGGTCAAAGGCGCAGAGTTGAAAGATGGACTATTAAAAGTGTCTATGGAGAAGATTATTCCAGACGCTAAAAAACTAAAAACAATAGACATCAAGTAAGCTTGACAAATTAGGAATAATTTGTTATTATAATAATAGTGATGTATAAATAATATTACACCACACATAGAGAGGTCAGTCCTCCACAATATACTGACCTCTCACTTAACACTTGAAGGAAACTATATTATGGAAATAAAAAAACACACATTCAAATTTAGAACTGGCGACACAGATGAAAAAGGCGGCTGCACTTTTATAGGTGGCTCGTGGGTCGATAAAACAACAGACGATTTATTTAAAGACAAAAAGATTGTCTTATTCAGTTTACCAGGTGCATTTACTCCAACATGTTCAGGTCAACAATTACCTACCTATGATGAGATGTATGATACATTTAAAAGTATAGGTGTTGATGATGTATATTGTATATCTGTTAATGACGCTTTTGTAATGAACGCTTGGGCAAGAGATTTACAAATTAAAAATGTTAAAATGATACCAGATGGTTGTGGTACATTTACTAGAAATTTAGGTATGTTAGTAAACAAACCAGCACAAGGATTCGGTATGAGATCATGGAGATATTCTGCTGTAATTAATAATTGTGTTGTTGAAAAGATGTTTGTAGAACCAGGTTTTAACAACTTTAGTGCTGATGATGATCCGTATACCGTATCTAAACCAGAACATATGAACATATACTTGCAACAAAGTGATCCAAGACACGATCAACCATTGCCAAACCTTGACATTAACCCTAGTTAATGTTATACTTAAATTATGAAATACAATGAAGATAAAATCTTAAAAGAGATAGGTGAATATATTTCATCTACTTATGGTCAACATTACTCAAAAGGTAAAGATGGCTTTCAAGTTTTAGATTTACTAAAAACTCTTAACATTGGAAAAGATTTTTGCCATGCAAATGCAATTAAATATTTGTGTAGGTATGGTAAGAAAGATGGTCACAATAGAAAGGATCTATTGAAGGCCATACATTATACTATATTATTATTAAATTATGATAAGGAGAAAAAATGAAAATAAGTGAAGCGACTATTAGTGTATTGAGAAACTTCTCGGACATTAATAACAACATACTTTTCAAACCAGGCAAATCAATTGCTACTATGTCAACTATGAAAAACATAATGGCAAAAGCAGATGTTGCTGAGGAGTTTGAAAGTGAATTTGGTGTTTATGACTTACCAGAGTTTTTAAGAGCACTAGATTCTTTTGCAAAACCAGTATTGAAGTTTAATGGTTCTGCTAATTTACAAATCAAAGATGAGAGTTCCTCTCTATCGGCAAGATATGCTTTTGCTGATAAATCTACTTTGGTTGTTCCAAGCAAAGAAATACAAATGCCTGACAAGACGGTTACATTTACTTTAAAAAATAGTGACTATGATTCTGTCAAAAAACTATATACAAATTTAAGTCTACCTGATATTGCATTTAAAGGTGAGAACGGCAAGATTAAATTAGTTGCATTAGATAAAAAGAACAGCAATTCAAATGTATCCTCTATTGATGTTGGTACAACAGACATTGAGTTTACTGCTTACATCAAGGCAGAGAATATGAAAATTATTCCTGGCGAATATGATGTTGCATTATCTAAAGCTAAGATTGCTCATTTTATCAACAAAAAAGTTCCTGTGCAATATTGGATTGCATTAGAAGCCGACTCTATATTTTAGTGAGGTTTCATGTCAGACTTTTTATGGGTTGAAAAATACCGTCCTAGAAAAATATCAGATTGTATTTTAAGTGAAGACTTAAAATCTACCTTTCTAAAATTTTTAGATAGTAAAGAACTACCTAATCTTCTCCTCTCTGGCACAGCAGGTACGGGCAAGACAACGGTTGCTCGTGCCTTGTGCGAAGAACTAGGTGTGGATTATATTATCATAAATGGTTCAGATGAAGGTAGACACATTGATACTTTAAGAACTACAATTAAAAATTTTGCGTCTAGTGTTTCTTTAGATGGCAATTCTAATCATAAAGTTGTAATTATTGACGAGGCAGATTATATGAATCCTGATTCTGTTCAGCCTGCGTTAAGAAACTTTATAGAAACATTTTATAAGAATTGTAGATTTATTTTTACTTGTAATTTTAAAAATAAGATTATACCTGCCTTACATAGTCGTTGTACCTGTATTGATTTTCGTATTACAAATGGTCAAAAGGTTAAAACTGCTACTGCTTTTATGGGTAGATTATCACATATTCTAAAAGAGGAACATATAGAATTTGATAAGAAGGTCCTTGCTGAACTAATACAAAGACACTATCCAGACTTTAGAAGAACAATTAATGAACTACAAAGATATTCTGTAAGAGGTAAAATAGATAGTGGTATACTTGTTTCTTTATCAGAGATCAATAATAAAGAACTAGTCAAGTTATTAAAAGAAAAAAGATTTAGTGATATGCGTAAATGGGTTGTTCAGAACCTAGACAAAGATCCTTCATCTCTATTTACAAGTATCTATGACATCTTATATAAAAATCTTCAACCACAATCTGTGCCTGCAGCCGTATTAACGATTGCAGATTATCAATATAAATCAGCCTTTGTCGCAGACCATGAGATAAATATGGTTGCCTGTTTAACACAAATCATGGCAGAATGTAAATTTAAGTAGAGGAGAGAATGGCTAGACGAACTTTTTGGCGAAGACTTATTGTTAAGTGCAGAATGTTTTGGGCTGATATTAGAGGACATCACGGTAAAGTATGGGACTATGAACCAGGCGATTACTATATGGGCTCTCATAAAGGTCACAAAAAACATGAGAAACATTAATGATAGAATATAAATTATCGGATTATCTAAATGCAATAAACTTTAGTAAAGTAAACTTACTTGATGGCGATGACCTGACCTGGGAGAAGAAGTATCCGCCATATGTTATCAATCGTTGTCTATCTCAACATGTGGATAGTATAATGATGGCAAACGAAGTAAATATGCGACATGGCTTGAGTAAGAGGCTTCAGTTTCACTTTCTACTAAATAGTATTCGTAAGAGAAAAAGATTTGGTGGTAAGTGGACATCTACTGCAAAATCTAAAAATTTAGAGTATGTAAAAGAATATTATGGTTATAGCAATTCAAAAGCAAAGGTAGCCCTTGACATACTAGATAGAAAACAATTGAATCTTATCAAGGAGAAACTTGATAAGGGTGGGAGAAAAAGATGAGTGAAGATAGTTTCAATTGGTCGCCAGAGATGATGTTAGAGGTTACCCTCAATCAACCTGATGACTTTTTAAAGATTAGGGAAACCTTATCCCGAATAGGTGTTGCAAGTCGTAAAGATAAAACTTTATTTCAGAGTTGTCACATACTACACAAACAAGGTAAATATTACATAGTACATTTTAAAGAATTATTTGCTTTAGATGGTAAGAAAGCTACATTGATTGAGAATGATGTACAAAGAAGAAATACAATTGCTGTTTTACTACAAGACTGGAACTTATTAACAATAGTAAAAGCAGATGAGGCAAAAAATAAAGCGCCTCTATCACAAATAAAAATCATAGCATTTAAAGAAAAAAACGAGTGGAATTTACAAGCGAAATATAATATTGGTAAAAAGGTAGTTAAAGAAGAAACTAAATCAGAGTAATTGAAAGGATATATTATGATTAGATTATACAGACTCTCCACAGGAGAAGATGTGATTGGTACACCAGTTGATGGTGATCCTTTAAATGAAGGTGATAATGTAGATCATATCACATTTGAGTATATAAAAAAACCATTTGTATTGATTCCAATGCAAGGCCAACCTGGTCAACCTATGTCAATAGGTTTTCATCCGTATATACCATATACAAAAGATGAGGTAATTAAAATTAAAAAAGATAATATAATTACATCAACAAATCCAGATACAAACTTGATTGACGCATATGATAAAAATACAAGTAGTTTGGTAAAACCTAAAACAAAACTTATTGTGTAATGAAAAAAATTAAAGTGCATTTTGTAACCAGGAAGGGTGAAACAGAAACGGTTGAGGTACCTGAATACAACACACTTATGGAGGCGTCAAGGTATTATTCTAAAGCAGGATATATTGATAACATAGACGCTGATTGTGGTGGTGCTTGTTCATGTGCTACTTGTCATGTTTGGGTTGATGAAAAATGGGCTGACAAAGTAGGTAAACCAAAAGGTGATAGTGCAGAGCAAGAACTATTAGATTATGATCCATTAATGAAGGAGAATAGCAGATTAAGTTGTCAAATAACATTAGACGAAAAACTAGACGGACTAATAGTCCACATACCAAAACAGACTTGATTTTTTTAAGTCTTTGTGATATAATACATTATGAATTTAGCGAGTGATTTCTATACAAATGTCCTAGAATATAAAGGCAAATTACTTATCAGAGGTGTCGCTAATGGTCAATCATATTTAAGTAGAATTAATTATCAACCTACCTTATTTGTTCCTACAAAAGATAAAACAAAACATCAGACACTAGACGGCAAGTATGTTGCAGCTAAAAAGTTTGACAGCATATCAAAGGCAAAGTATTTTGTAGATCAATATAAAAGCATACCTGAATATAAAATCTATGGTATGAATCGTTATCAATATCAGTATATTGCAAGTCATTATAAAGATGAAGTCAAATGGAATAAAGACTATATCAAAATCTTCACACTTGATATTGAAACAACTTGTGATGAAGGTTTTCCTGATATTGATAATCCTAAAGAAACTATTATTTGTATAACGGTAAAAAATCATAGTAATAAACAGATTATAACCTGGGGTACAGGTGATTTTATTTCTAAAAAAGCAAATGTGACATATGTAAAATGTCAAAATGAAAAACATCTTCTATTAGAGTTTCTAAAATTCTGGTGTAAGAATCATCCTGATATTGTGACAGGTTGGAATGTTAAGTTTTTTGATATACCTTATTTGATGAATAGAATGAGATTAATATTTGATAATGATACAATCAATAAAATGTCGCCTTGGAATTATGTCAATGCTGAACGAATACAATTAGGACAAAAGAATCAACAATACTGGAATATGTTAGGCATATCTGTACTAGATTATTTTGATCTGTATAAAAAGTTTACATATGTCCGACAAGAAAGTTATAAACTAAATTATATTGCAAAGGTAGAACTAGGTGAAGAAAAATTAGATAACCCTTATGAAACATTTAAAGATTTCTATACAAAAGATTATCAGCGATTTGTAGAATATAATATCCAAGATGTTGAACTAGTTGATAGACTTGAGGATAAGATGAAACTAATTGAACTATGTTTAACTATGGCCTATGATTACAAAGTTAATTATACAGATGTTTATTCACAAGTAAGATGTTGGGATACTTTAATCTATAATCATCTAAAGAAAAAACATATTGTCATACCACCAAGAGAAGACCATGATAAGGCGGCGCAGTTTGAAGGTGCGTATGTAAAAGATCCTGATTTAGGTTTACATAAATGGATTGTTTCGTTTGATTTAAATAGTCTATATCCACATTTAATTATGCAATATAATATTAGTCCTGAAACTTATGTAGGTGTTGAAACAAAAGGCATGAGTGTAGAGAATATGCTTAATCAACAATTAAATTTAGATTGGGCAAAAGGCAAGAATGTTGCCATATCAGCAAACGGCGCTATGTTTAAAAGAGATAAACAAGGCTTCTTACCTGAACTAATGGAGAAGATGTATGGTGATCGTGTTGTATATAAAAAGAAAATGATAGAGGCAAAAAAAGAATTTGAAAAAACAAAAGATCCTATCTATAAAAATGAGATTGCAAGATGTCATAATATTCAGATGGCAAAAAAGATTTCGCTTAACTCTGCTTATGGTGCAATCGGCAATCAATACTTTAGATACTTTGAAAAAAATCAGGCAGAGGCAATAACTATTGGTGGTCAATTAACTATTCGTTGGGTAGAACGAGATGTAAATAAGTTTATGAATAAACTTTTAAAAACAAATAATTTAAATTATGTTGTTGCGTCTGATACAGATTCTATCTATCTTAAATTAGATAAGTTAGTTGAGATGGTCTGTAAAGATAAATCTACTCAACAGATAGTTGACTTTTTAAATAAGGCTGCTGAAGATAAAATACAAAAAGTTATTGATGATAGTTTCAGCAATCTAGCACAATATGTAAATGCTTATCAACAAAAGATGATTATGAAACGAGAAGCAATTGCTAACAAAGGTATATGGGTTGCTAAAAAAAGATACATGTTAAATCTGTTTGATGAAGAAGGTGTTAGATATGAATATCCTAAACTAAAAGTTATGGGTGTAGAAGCTGTTAAGTCATCAACACCAGAGATATGTAGAACAAAAATTAAAGAAGCGATAAGAGTTATTATGAATCAAAGCGAAGATGATTTAATTAAATATGTTTCAGATTTCAAAGAATTATTTAAAACACTATCGCCAGAAGAAGTTGCTTTTCCTAGATCATGTAATAATCTAACAAAGTTTGCAGACAGCTCAAGTATCTATAAGAAAGGCACACCAATACATGTTAAAGGTTCTTTAATTTATAATTATTATTTACATAAAAATAAACTAGAATTTAAATATCCTGTAATTAAAGATGGTGATAAAATAAAATTTTTAATGCTAAAGATACCTAATCCTATAAAAGATAGTGTAATATCTTTTGCGTCAAAGATACCCTATGAGTTTGATCTTCACAAATATGTTGATTATGATTTGCAGTTTCAAAAAACATTTACTGATCCTCTAAAGTTTATACTAGACTCGATAGGGTGGAAATTAGAACGAGAGGCAACACTAGAGGCATTTTTTGGGTGATAGATGGTTTTTTAATTATGATGATAACGCTACATTGGGGCTTTGCTACAGGTAGTTTACTTGCTATGAAAACAGATTGGTCAATACCAAGATTTATTTTAATTTGTTTAATGATGAGGTACTTTTTATTTAGTTATGGATATTGATTTGAAATACAGCGTGATATATGCAGACCCACCATGGTCATTTAAGACATACTCTAATAAAGGTAAAGATAGAAGTCCTGAAAAACATTATAGTGTTATGAGTTTAAAAGATATATGTAATATGCCAGTCGGTAATATTGCTAGAGATAACTCTGTATTATTAATGTGGGCGATTGATCCTCTATTAGACAAAGCATTTGAGGTAATAAAAGCATGGGGATTTACATACAAGACCGTAGCCTTTACATGGGCAAAGACTAATAAAACTAAACCTGGTTTCTTTACAGGTCTAGGTTATTGGACTAGAGGTAATCCAGAGATGTGTTTACTTGCAACAAAAGGTAAACCTAAAAGAATTAATAAATCAGTAAAACAATTAGTAGTAGATAAACGTAGAGAGCATAGTAGAAAACCAGACATAATATATCAACATATTGAGAACTTATTAGAGGGTCCTTATATTGAATTATTTGCAAGACAAAAAAGAAAAGGTTGGGATAGTTGGGGAAATGAGGTAAACAAATGGAATTGACTCTATCAATATTATATGTTATAATGATATATAGTTTTATAATAGGATTATTAGTAATGTGGAATAATGAAAAATGAGTTTAGTAGGCAGAGAATTTAAACCCCTAACGACAAAAATAGGGCCATATATTTGTTTAACATCCATATCAGATGAATTACAAAATATACTTTTAAACGTGGGCAATAAGATAAGAAAAAATAAATTTCTTAAACAAAAAAATGATTATCGTAAAAAACTTGCTGGAAATTTAAAAGAGGAATATAGTTATGCAAATGCTTTTACGTCAAATCAAAGACAGAAAGTAAATGAAGAATTACTTTGGTTAGTAAGTAATTATACAAAAGCAGCAAGTCAATTTACTAGAAAAAATTGTGCTTGTGAACCATATGAAATATTTTTACAAGAGCCAATATGGGTTAATTACATGAAACAAGGTGAATGGAATCCTTTACATGCTCATTCAGGTGACATATCGTGTGTTACATATTTAAAAATACCAAAAGAAATTGAAGATGAAAATAAAACTACTGAAGAATCAAGTAAGAGTAATACACCAAGTGCAGGTAGAATAGAATTTAGCTATGGTGAAGATATAGGTTATACCGTAAGTGGTGCTATGTACACACCAAAAGAAAAAGATATGATTATTTTTCCTGCTAAATTAAATCATATGGTTTATCCTTTTAAATCTAAAACAGAAAGAGTATCTGTAAGTGTAAATTTTTCAGATATGAGAAAAGCAAAACTAAATTTAGGAATGAAACCATGACAGAGTGTAAACAAGCAGTATTTTTAGATTTAGATAGGTATAAAAACAAAGATGGTTTACCTATTATGGATCAACAAACATTTGAAATGGTCACTAATACAATAGGTAAAGAAAAATTTAGAGAACAATTATCAGAGTATATAGCAAAAAATAGACCAAAGTTTCCTTTGAAAGAAATATCTTATGACATTATGCGACAAGCATTTAAAGGTTTGCAAAAACAAGATGTATGGGAATATGTAAAGCCATTAGAACAATTAGAGAAAAATGTAAAAGAAAAATATGATGATTACAAATATAATTTTAAAGATCATGGCCTAGGTATCATTGACGCACCATCTATTTACAATGATGTGTCTAATTATTTTCACCAAGAATTAAGATTGAATTGCTCAAGTTATAGTTTTAAATCACCATTAGATGTATGGTACAATGGTACAGCAAAAGATATATGGCGTTGTCTAGGTCCTATGTGGCGTGGTATCAATGGCATGAAATCTGTAATGGTTGACGGCAGAGAAGAATTAAGAGGTGGTGCATTGACAGACAAAAGTTATGTATCTGCTTTTAGATTACAGACTTATATTGCAACTCAATTTAAACCTAATGTGGCAAAGACAATATACCAGATGACAGACGCAAAGAAAGTCCTAGATACTAGTTGTGGCTGGGGTGATAGACTTGCAGGTTTCTTTGCTAGTGACGCTGAAGAATATATCGGCTGTGATCCTAACCCTAATACATTTAAAAAATATTTAAAACAGATAGAGGTATACAATTCATTTCTTGCAAAACCTAAAAAAACAACTATATATAATTGTGGCGCTGAAGACTTACCATGGGATACTATTAAAGATATTGATTGTGCCTTTACAAGTCCACCTTATTTTTCTACGGAAAGATATAATGAGGGTGGTGACAAAGAAGAAAATCAATCGTGGAAAAAGTTTGATGAATATTCTAAATGGCGTGATGATTTTTACTTACCAGTTAGCAAAAATACTATGGAATCTTTATCGCCCACAGGTCATATGTTTATCAATATCATGGACCCTACAATAAAAGGTAAAAGATATTTTAGTAGTGATGAATTAGTAGATAGTTTAAAAGATTATTTTGTGGGTCAAATTGGTATGAGAATTATGCAAAGACCTAAATCAGATAAATTGTTTAGTAGTGAAGAAGAAAAAGCAGAGTTTATGAACAGAATATATATTGAAAATATCTGGTGTTTTTCTAAAACAAAACTAGATTACTTTAGACATGCTAGAAGGGCGACATTGTTTTAATGTTTAATATACAAAGAAAAGATATGCCATTGAAGGGTTTACTTACAACCTACGAAATTAGAATAGATGACCCTATAATGGATAAAGAAATTAAAAAAGTTATTGATAAGCAAGGCGATAGACAAAATCATAAAACAAATGTAAAAGCACAAATGACAGAATGGAAAATGTGGAATGAACCAGGATTCAAACAATTAGCTGATATAGCAATCAATCTTGCCAAAAAGGCTTCTACTGATAAACATATGAGAGAGGTAAATTTAAGATTATCAAATCTATGGGGAATGAAGTACAAGAGTGGTGAAGAAGCTATACCACATGACCATTGGCCTGCTCTATGGTCTTTTGCATATTATTTAAATGCACCTAAAGACGCACCAGGTTTATTTTTTCCTGATCTAGGTGAACAAGGTGGTGAAAGAAAATTAGAAAAAGGACTATTAGTTATGTTTGAAGGATATATAAGACACGCTGTAAGAAAAAGTAAATTTAAAGGTTATAGGTATGTTGTATCAGGTAACCTATATGAGGTATATAATGATTAAAAAGCTGTTTACATTCTGGAAACAAAAAGAAAAACCTAAAATACATTGGTGGACTACAATAGAGGGTGTAGAAAAAGTGACACCTGTTTTACCTGCAAAAGAATTTATACCTGATTGGTGGAAAAGAGTACAAAGAAAAATTAATTCTTTAGACGATAAAGGTACCGTTAGGAATTGTCCATCTTTTCCTGAATATATAAATCAAGGATTTGTCGTGCCACTATGGTGCGATTTGTATTTAGAAATAGAACAAGAAGGTACCTGGAAATGGCGTACACCAGATAAAAACTTTTCTTTTTCAACACATAGTAATACCCAATTTAGAGATTGGTTACCTCAACATATGCAAGATAACACGAGCATGGTTGTTAAACCTAGTTGTCCTTGGCGTGTTAAAACACCACCAGGCTGGTCAGTTTGGCAACTACCTATGTATTATCACTACAACCCTATGTTTGAAACTTTACCTGGTATCATATGGTCAGATATACACCATGAAATAAATCAACAAATGCTTTTTAAAAGATATGGTGAGTTTTTTATTCCAAGAGGTACACCACTAGCGATGTATGTGCCATTTGAAAGAAATAAATATACATATGATATATCAGGACCTAACTCAACTAATGCGGCTTGGTCTAATGAAAGTTTCCTACATGTAAGATCAAAATTTAAAGGGGGATATAAATTACATCAAGCGGAGGTGAAAAAATGTCCTGTCAAGCACTAATGATAAGTAAACAATCATATACAGATTTAAAAGAATATTGGGATTATCAAAGACTTTTAGAATACAATAAAGAGAAGTTAAAAGATAAACTTCAAAGAGTAGAGGGTAGAGTCTTTTCACAATTTGGTCCTGTAAAAACAGATGATCTATTCAATGATATATGGATCAACATAGAAACAGCAGATTTAGAAACACCACCAGTAGGGTGGATACCAAAAGATAAGAAGTACAGATTTGAATGGGAAATAGGTGATTGACAATTGTTATATATAAAAATAAAAAATACATGACATACAATTTTCCTAAATCAGAGCTTGACAATATCAGAAAGATATGTTATGATTTAGGTATAAAATATTATTGTATAAACTATCAAGGAGATGAATAATGGATTTTTTGAAAGATATTATAAAAGAAACAGGTAATGAATATGCTACACTTGTAAGTGAAGGTGTTGAAGCAGGTGATGTAGATAGTTTCATAGACACAGGTAGTTATACGTTAAATGCTTTATTATCTGGTTCTATTAATGGTGGTATGCCATCAAATAAGATTACAGCAATTGCAGGTGAGGCTGCTACAGGTAAGACCTTCTTTGCATTAGGTATTGTAAAAGCATTTTTAGATAAGAATAAAGACGCAGGTGTTATTTACTTTGAGTCAGAAAGTGCATTGACAAAAGACCTAGTAGAAAACAGAGGCGTTGATAGTAAGAGAATGGTTGTTGTTCCTGTTGCAACCGTACAAGAATTTAGACATCAATCAATAAAAGTGATTGACAAATATTTAGAACAAGATGAGAAAAATAGAAAACCTATGATGTTCGTATTAGATAGTTTAGGTATGTTATCAACTACAAAAGAAATGGAAGATACTGCTGAAGGTAAAGAAACTAGAGATATGACAAGGTCGCAGATTGTAAAAGCTGCGTTTAGAGTTTTAACACTTAAATTAGGCAAAGCAAAAGTGCCTATGATTATGACTAATCACACCTATGATGTGATTGGTTCAATGTTCCCACAAAAAGAAATGGGTGGCGGTTCAGGCTTGAAATACGCTGCCTCTAATATTGTTTA
>VTLG01015959.1_pt1 | contig 13372 bp, 35 predicted proteins | sample 4694571 | NCBI WGS metagenome assembly VTLG01 (sample SAMN12604809, study PRJNA352737) | marine metagenome | biome: ENVO:00000447; feature: ENVO:00000209|ENVO:00000569|ENVO:01000036; material: ENVO:00002151; isolation source: viral sequences binned using virsorter ... | reverse complement strand
TTTACCTTCTCTAATTCATCAATATTCCAATATTGAGGCCAAACTGGCTGTGCATTTTTAGTGTCATCGTCCAAAATTGCCGGAAATTCTACAACCTCCCACTGATCAGACTTAACTTCACCCTGATTTTTTAATAAAATTCCAGTTAAGTCCTTTGTTGACCACCTTGTCATAACTAAAATTATTTTTCCACCTGGTTGAAGCCTTTGACGTGGTCCTGAAGTGTACCATTCGTACGCATTTTCCATTGCAGATTCGGATAACGCATCTTGTTCCGAGTGCGGATCATCAATAATTAATAAATCAGCTCCACGGCCCGTGATTGCTCCACCAACACCAGCGGCGAAATATTCACCACCCTGGGCTGTCTCCCAACGGCCCGCGGCTTTTGAGTCTTCTTGTAATTTTGTTTGAAAAATTTTTGCGTATTCCGCAGAATCAATTAAATGTTTTGCTTTTCTACCAAAACGAATTGCAAGTTCTCCAGTGTGTGTCGCTTGAATAATTTTTAATTTTGGTTGACGGCCCACCATCCACGCTGGAAGCAAGAAAGAGGCAAATTCAGATTTAGTATGCCTAGGTGGCATATTAACAATTAACCTATTTATCTCGCCTGTGGCTAATTTATTAAATTTTTTTGCAATGTGCCTGTGATGGGGCCCCTCAATAAATTCGGGCCATACGCACTTAACAAAAGATAGAAAGTCGTCTTTAGCTTTGTTCTGTATCTTTTTTTCAGCATGCATAACCTGATATCGTTTGAATTGCTTCCGAACATCTGCAGGTAACTTGCTAATATCTATATTATTCAAGTCCATGGTACCAAAATGTTTTTAGCATGATTAACTGTCTAAATCAAGGCATAAAGTAAAAAGCAGTGGGACCCCTTTTCTTTTTTCGGGGGTTGGGGTATCGATTATATATAAGATTGAAGTTTCAAGCGGGTCCTACTTATTAAATGGATAGGCGAGTCGATTGACTCGCCTATCATGACACACTAATGAAGTTTATTGTTCTTCCTGTCCTTTACTAGTTCTTTCATCTCTTCTGTTTGTGGGTGCGTCCACATTAAGTCATGAACCATATCCATATTAGATAGTAATATGATATGTGCCATTTCTTCCTTAGTAAAGTTAGAGTTCTTACAATCTCGTAATACCTCTACTCTTCTACTAAACGCAGTCTTGTCTTCTTCCTTACTTGCTTGATATAAGAATGCAACAGCATTCAATATCTTTGGTTGAAGATAAGTCGGTAGATGCTCGAACATTTCTTCTAGTTTCTCTAAGAAGAATAGTTTATCTTTATTACTTGGCTTTGTCATTTTTATACTCCAAGTTAAAAGTTTTATTTACTTGATTAGCAGTATAATTACTGCCTAACATAAAACCTAACCACAACAAACTCTTTTCGTTTGGTATGTGTCGGTTAATGTACTCTATAACTTCCTCTTGTGTTTCAAAAGTAATTACAAAGTTATTTGTTTCTAGTTTTATACTCATTGTGTCCTTTCGTTTAAGTCATAGTTTCTATCATGATATTGTTCCTCGGTCAATGGTCTTTCTTCCTTGGTTACTTTATTCACATATCTAAAATTAGACCTAGTATCATTCTGCCACCTATAATCATAGTCTTTATACCACGCGTTTTCTGGTCCTAAAATAATAGGCTGTGTTATTCTTCCAAATTGGTCTAAAGCCATTTCGCCAAACTTTAAAAACCAATCTCGCTCACATACTGTTGAACATGCATTTCCACCTAAATAATAAAAATGACTTCTTCTTCTAGTTTGATTTGTTTTATTTCCTTTCGGTCCTCTTACTCTATCTTGGGTATAATAAGTATGACACTTTGGTCCTTGGCAATATTTTAATATGCTCATTTAATCCACCACATATCTGTTGCTTGTCGCCAACCATTTGCGTCCAAATCCCAATAAGTAAAACATTTAATCCCTTGCTTATCTGTTTTAGTTTTTGAACCCTCTCTATTGTCGCCATTTCTAGTAATCATCTTACCATATTTTTTTGCATAGTAAGTAATCTTAAAAGTTATTGTGTTTTTATTTTCTTCTGTCATTGTGTCCTTTCTATTTATGTGTGGGATTATAACACGAAATCCCACACATTGTCAATCTATTAATTACTCATAGATTTGGCTAGATTTTGCTCGTATAAAATCCTCGCCTTTATCTTATCCTCTCTACTGATATCTTTATTTTTCATGCCCTTAATCCTATCAGCAAGATTTTTGGGATTATAAATAGTTAATCCAGTAGAATTAACTCTTATAATTTCTGCGTCATTGACCGACAATCCAAGTTCAGTACAAAGTTCAATCGCCTCGTCTAAATAACGATAACCTTTTAAACCGATTTTAATTTCTTTCATCTGGTTTAAAATGCTCTCAATCCATTTTTGATGAGACATTATTAATTGTCCTTTTGCTTGTTGCCATTGGATAAAAGTAGCAAAGTTCTCTCTTGATACTTTTATCTGTCTATCACGACAATACTCACGACCAATTAAATCTAACTCATACTCCTTATCCCACTCGGCAGAATAACTTGTATTAGTGCTATGATAACTACTATTCATACCAAGATACTTGTCATTTGCGTCTTGATATTTTTGTTCGTGAGGATTTCTGTCTTTACCTAACATTTCAATATTGATATCTGGGTTGCAATTTTCTTGTGCTTTAAGTTCATCACGAAAATAAGCATAAGCGAAATTTTTTCCACTATCATCAAGATTGGGTTTATGTCCCTCTCTTTCTTGTCTATCAATACCATTTATATCGCCACCGATTGTGAAGTCAAAGTGTTTAGTTTCATATTTATCATCTTCATCAATGACTTCGCCATTTTCGTTAATTCTCTCTTTAGTTTTCATATAACCAAAGTGAAAACAACTATCTTTTGCGATTGTATTAACATTAGGGTATTTGTCTTGCAAATATTGTGCCATATCAACATCTTCTTTTGGATATTGTTTCTCAACACATTGTTTTGCAAGTTCCCAAGTCTTATCTTGTAATGTCTTAAAGTTTGCTTTAAGTTCTACATACTTTGATTTCTCTTGGGTGTCCTCTTGTTCAAGATGAATACGCATACGATTTGCAATCTTATTTCTGTATTCTGTATTCAATCTTATTCTATGTTGTTTTTGCATATTGTCCTTTCTATTATTTAACATAATTTTATTCTTTTATACCTTGACAATAGGATTGTCAATGATTAAATATGATTAATCAAATTAATTTACTAATTTAGATAATTAATTTGATAGAGCAGGTTTCTGGTAGCTGATAGAAGTAGCGAAAGCCAAAATATTGAGTTATACCAGAACCAGAGCTCTTGGGACTTTGTGGCGCCTGGAAATTTCTGGGCTATATTATAGGTCGCGAGCATCGGGCGATGCTGGGTCAGTAGGGATGCATACCGGAAACCCCACCTATGAGCCGGTCCTGTTTGTGTTGCTGGGCTGGGCCCGCCTTTTGGCATGAGACCAGTTCCGACACAGGCAAAAGGAGAAAGTTATGAAAAGAATTAAATAGACAATGAAAGAAAAAGGAATAAAGTATTAAAATGACAAAAAAGAAAACATTAGACGGATATTATATAGATGGTAAAGGAAACATCTTTGAATTGTATAAAGATGAACAAGGCAAAGTTTCACAAAAGAAAATGAAAAATACAACTTTTGTGATTACTGAAAAAAAGAAATATAAAAAATGATAAGTGCTGTAGCCCCTCCAGGCATGCCTATAGAGCGTGGTATGACAGCCTCCTGGACTCAGAGACTAGTCAACCTGGGTTCAGGGAATATGAACAAAATTATGGGATGCTCTGCACGTAATGCAGATAGGCCCTGGTGCACCGGTAAACAATTGCCGCTGGGCCTCAGTGCATCCCGCCAGTTTAGAATGATTCTAATTAAAAAAAATAATATAAATAAGCTCCAAGCAGCAGGCAGCGGGCCGGGCCGGAGCTACAAGCAGCAAGCAAAAAGAATTTAGTTGACGTGTAACTGGTGAGATGGTAACTTGAGCTATGAAAGGAAAAAATATGAAAACAATTAAATATAATAATAAAACAATAAAACTACCTTTTGAAAGCGCAGACTATGGAGATGAGCCTTTAAAAGAAATTGAAGTTAAGAACAGGTTCAGTGGTGAAGCGTGCACAATGCCAGCCTTCGCTGTCGCAGTGTATGACGTTATCATGGGCTCTGAAATGTTCCAAGATTGGGACTCTCACAGGAAGGGTCTTGATTGGTTTAGAAAATATTTCCCTGCTCAATACATGGTGGTTCTAGACTGATGGCCAAAAGAATAAAACATAATGATTTGACCCATTATTTCCTGCGGGAGCATTCAACGCTCCCGCGGGCCTATCTGCGCAAATGTGAGAAGTTTTTTCAATCTATTCAGGACCGGTTAATTACAAAAAAAGATGCCGCATTTTTATTTAAAAAAGAAGCTTCAAGCAGCAAGCGCCAAGCTTCAAGCCACAAAAAGAACACAATTAAATAATAAACTAAAAACAGAAAGGATAAAATATGAAATCAAATTATGACCAATTGGCCGCTGTTCTTCGACTATGGTACAGCGACGAACAAATAAATGAAATCTGGGAGTTTTTAAAAGACTATGACTCAAGACTCATAAACCAGCCAAAAATTACAAAGGAGACTCCAGCAGAATTTACAGAGCTAGCAAATAAACTTTTAAAAAAATTTACATGAAAACAATTAAAGTATATATAGAGGGTGGAGTTTGCACAGATGTTGTAATTCCAGAAGAATTTCATAATAAACTTAATTATGAAGTTATAGATTATGATAAAATAGACGCAGAGGAAGACGAAAGGAAAGAAAGGAAAAAACAAATATGAAAAGATATACACTAGCACAAATACTTAGCGCATGGGACGCCGCTTACGGTGAAGACATGCAAGAAGAGTATCCGGGTTTTATTCAGAGATTGTCTGAAGAAACAGATATTGAAACCGATGTTAAAAATCTCAGAGAGCAGATTAAAAATGATACATAAATTTACAGTCACATATGAATGTGAAGGAAGTATACCGATATGTCCTGACTACCTGCACAAGCAGCTGGACCGGGCGGTCCAGATGCTTCAGGGAGACATCGACGCGAAGCATCTCCAGGGCCATCACAGCCTCAAGCTTCAGGCGTGCGGTCCATGGTTCCCGGCTCATATTAAGCCTATTTATTTTAAACTAGAGCCACAAGTAACAGGCAACGAGCTGCAAGCATCAGGCGCCATGAAATTGACACAATTAAATGATATAGAAGAATAGAAAGGAATAAATTATGTTAGTAAAAGAAGCACAAAAAATAGTAGGAGGTTTAAGCAAGCCCGGCAAGATGCCTGGTCCCGCAATTAACCTGCCGGCGTGGGCCTGTAAGACTGGCCAGAAGCTGGCAAAGATACCAGGCACTCCCTGCTTTGGCTGTTATGCCCTAAAGTTCCGGTACGTCTGGCCTGCTTCAATTAAAGCAATGAACAGGAGACTAGCAGCGCTGGCCAACCCGCTATGGGTCAAGGCCATGACAACGCTTACGAAGCGCGCGCGCTGGTTCAGGTGGCACGACTCCGGAGATGTCCAGAGCCACAAACATATGGATGATATTTTAGAAGTTGCGCGTTCATCTCCAGACACTAAGCACTGGATGCCCACACAGGAGCGTCAGTTTCTGCCGGACCGCGCATCTGTACCAGATAACATGATTATAAGATTAAGCTCAAGCAAAGTTAACGCCGGACCTTCTCAGGCCTGGCCATGGACGAGCTCAGTAACAACGGACCCTGCACAGGTGACATGTCCGGCCTCTAAACAAGGCAACAAATGCAGAGACTGCCGTGCCTGCTGGGACCGGGACGTGGCCCACATCGTATACCCTAAACACTAGACTCATGACTCACTGCTGGCGACACCCCAAATACTATCAAGAACTAAGAAAGATCCGAGCTGCAAGCTTCAAGCAACAAGCCTCAAGCTCCAAGCATCAAGCACCCCCTCCGGTTGTGCTTGATAAAAAATCTATTGACAAGGATCCTATTGTAGGATATTCTGGGACTGATGACGTTACAGCTATACATGGTGGGCATTCTAGTGCACGACCGGTCCAACCTAAGGCTACGTCAAATACAGGTGACGCCCCACATATGGGGCCGCGCAACAGCGCCGCCGAGACCCTGCATCTAGAGCAGCATAAATATCCGGGTGACGGCTCTAGCCGGATGGTGCAGGGTTATGGTCCTTCTCAATCCTCAAGCAAACCGGAACCAGAACCTAGTTCGGGTCCAGGTTCTCAAAAGCCTCAAGCAACAAGCTCCAAGCATCAAGCTTCAAGCCACAAGCGTTAATACCTTGAGCTTCAAGCTCAAGGACCTTGTTCCCTGGAACAAGTTTCAGGCACCTCTGACCGAGGTGCCTGATAAGGATGAATGAATTGTTAGGATGTTTCACATGGAAGGAAATTTGGTGTGGACTTAGGCGTACCTTTTTACCCTTCGTTACTTTTAATTCCACTGTAAAAAAGTGGCCAGAAGTATTGTAGCCCAATAGATCAGGAGTACCGAGACCACTAAGGTTTTCAAGCCTAGTCCAACTAATTTGTGGAAGATGTTTACGCAAATCTTGATATAATTTTCGCTCGGGCGCCATTTCATTTTTGAGGTAATCCTGTTGTTCTAAAGAATGATTTTCGGAGCTTCTTTAGCAGGAAATAATACAACACGCAAGGGTTCTTTAGAACCAATTATGTTATTGTGTTGTACCTCAATTTTTTTTATCTCAGCAATTTGATTGTTGTGTAGGTGGACATATATTTTCGCATCTCTGATGTTGTTTCCTTTCTTACCATCGGTAAACTCACTTAATATATTTTGCAAATCTTTTATAAACATTATCTGCCAGCTTCTCTTAACCTGTTAGTAAGAGTAGCATTATCATCAGCTAATATCTGGTTATCTCTTTTTAAATCTCTATTCTCAGATTCTAAAACTTCTATTCTTTTTGTTAAATCTCCATTCCCTCTATCATCAGTCTCATGAGTCTCACGAGTCTCATTCTCATAAGTCATATCTGTACCATGATCTTTTAAATTTTTATATGTACGCTTGTCTTCAAACTTATCAGGATCACTCATAACTATTTCTTTAAACCCTTTAAGCCTTACATTTTCCTCTATTTGTTCAGACACTTGCATTTTTAACTTATGTATTTCTCTTTTTAATTCATCAACTATAATAGACATAATTGACTTTTACCTTAAATTACTTTAATAGTCAACTTATGGGAGTACCAAAAAGATTAACTGAAATGCAAAAGCGATTTGCTGAATACCTAGTGTTCAATGAAGGCAAGACTACTGCTAGAGAAGCAGCGATAGCTGCTGGGTATAGCAAAGATAGAGCTAGTGTTGAAGCAAGTGAATTACAGAATCCTAAACTATCACCACTGGTGGTTAAATACATTGGAGAATTGAGAGAAGAAAATCAAAAGAAATACGCAATAGATTTTGAAAGACATATAGCTGAACTAGCTAAAATTAGAGATACTGCAATTAAAAAAGGAAGCTTTTCATCTGCTGTTAATGCAGAAGTAAATAGAGGAAAGGCCGCTGGATTATATATTGAACAGAAAATAATTAAAACGGGTAAACTTGAAGACATGACTGAACAAGAACTAGAAGCTAAAATGAAACAAATTATGAGTGATTATGCGCCTATATTAGATTCTAAACCTATAGAAGAAATTAAAAAAGAAGTTAAGGCAATGCCTAAACCTAAAGATAAGGAAGGATTAAATACTATTAAGAAAGTTTCGTCATCTTTACAACCCACGAAGTCGGAATCATCGTCCGATCCCCAAAAGTAATTTCCTTTGTAATAGGATCTAAATCATAAGATGCAAATATTTTTACTGAATTTTTATCTTTAGAAAACACCCAACCCTCATTTATTGGTCTAGCTAATTTCATTTTAATAAATTCTCTATCATCTGCCCAACCAGAATCAGATAACGCATCAACCCATTCAATTCTATACTTTGTAAATGGAATGTCGTTTGGTTGACTTGGCACGACTTGTTTTCTTATTCTTGGTCTTCTTATTCTTGGTTTTCTTTTTGGCATCTAAATTTGAATTGTGTTTTCGATTGAACGCAAGCATCCAATTCTCTTCATTATTTTTTCCCATATGCACATAACCCAGCCCCTATATAGCATATGAAAACTTTTAAGACAATCCAAATATGTTATTCGCGCGCGTGTATTGTGTAAAAAAGTAGAAAAAGTAAGTAAAAAGTAAGGTACTTTTGCTAGTAATATCAATGGTTTAAGACCATTCCTTACTATTCTACCTTTTTTTGAGGTGTTTTGTTTTTTGTTATGTATAAAAGTTTCTATATCCCTATATAGTCGTAAGAGTGTGACATAAATGCCACACTCCCACCCGCCGATAGCAATTCGCGTATTGTGAGAAAGGGGTGAAACCGTCACACGAACTGCTTTTAAGGTTGTCGACACAACCCGAAAGGACTGACGGGCCCCAACTTGTAATGAATTATGCACCATTAAAGAAATCTTCAGGACTTACATGTACTTTTGCCTGCTCCTTCTCATCACGTTGCATTTCATAATATTGGTCTAATCGTTTCAAGAATGCGTGTCTCCATTTACGCATTTCATGGTCTTGAAACCTGAATTCTTGTAAATATAGGTCAGGAGTACATACCAATATAACTCCTTGCCTAATGCTTGAACCATACATTTGGTCATGTGCCATAGCATAGGCTGCAACCTGTAGGTAGTAATCTTCTATCCATTCTACTTTTTTAGGCCTATTTGCTTGTTTAAAGTCAACTACTGTTTCCATATCATTATGGACACAAACTAAGTCTGTACTACCTGCGTATAATCCTGTATAGTGTACGGTCACTTCCGAGCCAAAATACTCTGTGACCGGAGTTAACCCAGTGTCAATAATTTTTTGAGCCATCGGTTTAGCCTCTTGCCCAATGGATGTAAGGTCTTCGTAACCTTCTCCGATGACATGTTTCTCCAAGAACTTATGCATGGCAGTCCCTCGCTTCGAAGAATGATTCTTGATTTGCTCTGCTTTTTCACTACCGACCTTTTTTATCCATGCGTCTAAGTACTCTTGTTTCTTTGTCTTTGCAAGTATTGTAGTGACGCTCGGTGCTCTCATACCGTCAACCTCATAGATCCGCGATCCCTGGTCCGTTATCTGTGTACCTTGTCTATAGGTATATTTATCAGATTTTTTCATACTCGTTCCTTCCTATTCTTTAAAGATTGTTTATAGGATTCTTTTAATTCATCCTGTTCTTTTTTTCCAAAAATTTCATCATATCTTTTTCTATACTTATCCGTGGAAACCCTTGATATTCCATCCCATTTTCGACCTTTGTCTTTCTTATTACTCATAGATATTTCTCCTTAAAGTATTCAACCACTAGTGAAGACGATCAACGTGATCGTAAAAAGCATAAGGGTTATACTGATCTGTTGCCAGTTGTTCATCTACTTCTATCTCTCCTTCCGATTTACATTTTGTACATTGTACAACCGAATTTTTAGTTAAAGCCCATCTCCATATACTGAAAATAGGAGTTTTCTTTTTTAAATAACCATTCCCATTACATTTGGGACAGATCATTTTATGTTTTATTTTCTTTTTGGTAGGTTTGGATTCCATCTCATTTCCTCTTCAAATTTCTTTTGTGCTAAAAAGAAGTTTGTACCTTCTTTAATACTCTTAAAAAAATTTTTTCTCAATTGTATTTTTACATATAATCTTCTTATTATGTAATCAGCGTCTTTTCCAGCTAGATGACAAACAAGTTGAAAGTCTTCGTTGTCCTTATCTAACCATGCCAATGCTTCACGTGCTTCCTTGTAATCATTCTGATAGAATGCATCGTGTACAGCCCTTTCCAGTACCGCTACCCATAATAGTTGACACCAGTTAGTTTCTTCTGAGTCTATTAAAGGTAGAGTCTGTGAGTTTAAAAAACCATCACTCATGTTTTTTCCCCGATAGTTTACCATTTAAACGTTTCTTTTCTTTAGTAGCTAACGTTTCAACAGTCTTACTGACGGAGAGTTTAACACCGGGTATTTGTGCCTTTGATATAGCAATCAAGTCATTATACACCTTGTGAGTGACGGATATGTTACGATATTTAGTTATATCTGTCATGCTTCTTCTCCTTGGTTAATTCATTTACTTTAGTTTCTAAAAGTGATACTTTCGCCTTTAACTTAATAAAATCTTTTATAAGATTTGTAAGCAGTGAGATCAATTTCTTACTTTCCATAATTCTTTTTATAGGATAATTTAATAGGATTGTCAATGATAAAGCTAACAGTTTTTTTATGCTCTTTATATGCGAGCACATGTTTACCACCACACACGTTTGAGGATGTATATTCAGATAATTTTTCATGTATGTTGGATGGATATCAGAGATCATTTGATAAAATGGTTGAGTTAGGTGCTGAAGAAGTTAATAAACAAGGGCTATATATAAGGTTTGTTTGCCATAAAGGCGAACTACCTGAAGAAAATACAGATTCATCACAAACATAATTGACATTATGGCAAAATTTTGTTAACATTGTGTTCTTCTCACCTTTTGTTCCCGTTGTCTCTGTTGTCCCTCTTCAGAGAGCGGGACTTTTGGCATAGTCTAAAATTAGTTTCCCATCTAAATGGTCCATTTCATGTAATACAACTCTACATGGTAAATGATAAAAAGTTTTAAATTGTTTTTTCCCGTGTCTACATATCCATTCAAGATTAACTGAAATAGATCTACTAACTTTTACTTCATGACCAGGGCAAGATAGACAACCTTCAGTGTCACCCATCTTAATATTATTTTTTGTTTTAATAACTGGATTAATAAATACTTGTGGTTTGTCTCTTTCATTACTTACATCCATAACAAAGATTCTTCTGTTATAACCTATTTGATTGGCCGCAAGACCAACACCATTATTCTCGTACATTGTTTTAATCATATTCTCTATTAATTCTTCATTGTCTGGACTAATAGGAATATCTATGTCGTGAGTACTCTCTCTTAAAAATACATGTGGTTGTTTTACTATCTCCATATACACCCATAAAAATCACCACTATCATCATTCATCATATGTGCATTGATAGGGTAATCAGCGTAAGTTGTTAATTTTATCCTTAATATCTCACAGAGATCTGCATATCTAATTGTTTCTTCAAACAGCATTAGATTTTTTAACATCTCTTTAGTTACTGGAACTAAATGATACATACCATCTGTGAGAATTATTAAGTCCATTAAACAGTAGTATTATACTTTCTACCATTTCTGATAAAATGTATTACATCCTTCTGTTTTTTATTAATGTATTTGATAGTACCGCTCCACTTGGGTTCCGCGGTAATCAAAGACTTCAATAATTTTTTATAAGACATTGCTTCTTTATCTTCAGATTCAGCTCCATCTTTTGTTATTTTAAATTTATACTTCATACTTTCTATTCTGTATATATAGGAATTTAAATGATGTTTGTCAACCCTTCTTCCTCTTTTTTTGTTGGCGTTTTTCTTGTTTATTTCTGCGCTTTTTATGACGTTTAGGACGTTTTTTAGGCTTTTCTCTTACAACAATTTCTTTAAACTTTATTTTCGCCATGGCTCACAGGTACATATTTAACTGAGCCATTTATATGTTGTCTTACTAATTCTCTACAATTAAAACATGTGTATAGTCCTTTTCTAAAACTAATCATTGATACATAGAATTCACAGTGTGGACACACACCATAACCTAAATTCAAATCCTTACCAGTATGCATCCGACCAATCTGCTTTATAATAGTGCTTAATTTGGTCTGCCTTTTTCTTTTTGTTGTATTTCTTTTTGTTTTTGATTTTCTTTTGACGAAAAATCTTGCACTGCAATAGTTTCGCCATTGGATTTTTAACCATTTTATCATTATTCTAAAATTAACTTCTTAATAGACTTTGAACCATCGATGTTCAACTCTGTCTCAGCCATCGACTTGATACACTGGTGTTGTATGTGACCACTTGATTCAGTTCTCTGTGCGTGTCTTTTTCCTTTTAAACACATCGCCATTGAAGGCTTACCTGTTCTAGGGTCAATTTGGATTCTGTGTTCCTTAATTTCTCCGTCAATTATCATCAATAGGGCGATTACTAGTTCTGTCATTTAATTACTACTCCCATTTTTATAGTGTATTTCTCTGTTAGAGTCCTTAAGTTCTTCAATATCTTCTAAAGCTTTTTCTAATTGTTTTGTTAAGAATTCTATATTAACTTTATTATGCATACCAGACTCTTGTTGTATTTGCAATTTTTCTACTTGCTTATACAATTCTTCGATAAGCATAAATTGTTCTGAATCAGCCGGAAGACTTCCTAAAGTTCCACGAGGCCAGCCTATTCTAAAGGCTGTGTTCTCTACTAAATCTTTTTGCATTAACTCTACTTGAGTTGAAAGTCTGTTTTGAGTTTCAATAATACCGAAATAAGCCCAGGTCCCAATCGCGACCATCATGATCAACGAGGCAACCGTTTTCATCGGCATTTGCACAGCTGCTTCTTCAGAAATTTTGAGAGGTTTAGCCATTAGTTATAACTATACCCTGTGTTGCCTTGATCTAATTTTTTAAATAATTTTTCGTGTTGGTCCATAATCTCTTCATCCATTTCAAACATTTCTTCAAGTTTTTCATCTATCATTCTTACTTCAAATTCTAATTGTTCAACTTGTTTTTCAAGTACTGCTTGATTTGTAGAGAGTTCAAATGTTCTAGATAGGCTCCAGCCTCCTAATGCAATTAAGAGTCCCACTAACATGGTTAAAACTTTTTCCATCATTGTTTTGGTCCAATAAATTTATCGCCCATCAGTTTAATATCAGGATTATCTTTTTTATATTGATCTTTTAGATCGTCCCAATGGCTACCTTCAGGCTTCTTATTTTCCGGTATGATTATACCAGAACACTTTGAAACTAGCAATGCGAAGTTCTCATTACGCTGAATAGTGGGATTATTGTTAACTTTTCCACACATTTTCATAAGCTCTAACTGTTGTTTTAACTGTACATTTTCTGTTTGGACTTTTCTAAATTCTTCTGTACAGGCTGAACCTAAATACTTTCTCCATGTAAATCTTATTGATTGATCATCACTAGGACTATTATAATTGTTAGTAGGATCATAGTGTCTATACCTACTTTCGTAATCCCTTTGTTCGACCGATATGTCAAAAGAGCCAGTACTGCAAGTATTAGTACCGT